>ERZ791934.38-NODE-38-length-157369-cov-9.118686_pt1 | contig 157369 bp, 127 predicted proteins | sample MGYA00510125_ERZ791934 | MGnify/ENA primary metagenome ERZ791934 (study PRJEB30046, sample SAMN00993240) | human gut metagenome | study: EMG produced TPA metagenomics assembly of the A metagenome-wide association study of gut microbiota in type 2... | reverse complement strand
ATCCGGGCAGGATAAGATGCTGCTCCTTACCCTGCTGCCGCTGACAGCGTATCTGCCAGCCGTTATCGGTATACATATTCTGTCCGGCGCGGGCTTTTACCAAACTGCCGCCGTCTGGACGACGGGAATGCTGGTTTCCTGTACGCTTACGTTTTTACAAAAGCTGTCCGTTCGATATTTCCAAAGGCCGGAAAGCATTTCCCCCTTACAGCACAGCCTTATCCAGACAGGATGCCTGCTGTTCATTGCCGCCCTGCTTTTACTGATAGTTTACCGATATTTACGCAAGCCGTTTCGCGCTTATGTTCTGCATAACCGTACCAGCTGGCTGCTGCTTTGCTTCCCTGTCTCCATGATTTTTCTGCTCTTTTCCTATTTTATAAGCACTACCACAAATTTAACGGTATGGATATTGATATCCCTGACGACCCTGTCGATATTTCTGGTTATGGCGCGGGCGCTGGTATCGGCTGCGTCTGTCCGGCGTATACAGGAATCGGAAAAAGCGGTAGCGGCACAGCTCGAAATCCAACGCAGGGAATACGAGGACGTCCGCAAAAAAATGGAGCTGGGGCGTACCTACCGGCATGATATGCGCCACCACCTCAAGGTTTTGGAGGGGCTTGCCGGCAAAGATAACAACGAGGAGCTTCTGCGGTATATCGGCGGGCTTTCCGGCCAGCTTTCCGAAATCTCACAGGAAAATTATTGTGAGAACATCACGGTAAACGCTGTGCTGTCCTCGTGCATCGCGCGGGCTGGGAAGGAGTCCGGCTGTACGGTAACGAGCTCAGTACATATCCCCGCCCAAATTCCCTTTGATGAAATGGATGTGTGCGTCATCCTGGCCAACGCGCTGGAAAACGCAGTTCACGCCTGTGAGCAAACTGCAGAAAAAGAAAAGCGGCGTATCCATATTACCGCGGATTTTTCTGACAACCGGAAAATGATTGTTTCTGTTGTCAATCCCTGCGACGCCCAAATTGAGTTTGACGCGGACGGGTTCCCGATTGTCCCAAAACGAAAGGGGCACGGCGTCGGACTGAAAAGCATTGCCGCAATTGCAAAAAAATATAACGGGCTGTTTCATTGCGAATGTAAAGAGGGCCAATTTTGGCTGAGGGTGGTGCTCTTTGATTCACAGGGGACGCCCCCGCCCGCAAAGAAAAAAGCCGAGCCGAAAAAAAGGCTGCGGCGGCGGCACTGTCCATATTTGCTCTTTTCTTCCTAATCAACTGTATGCCGGCCATGGCGCAGGCCATGGAAGGGATACCGGGGCTTGGAGCGCTGGTTCGGGTTGTAAATCTCTGGTCTTATGATTTCCAATGGGGAGGCACGGCGTTCCATGCCGCACTGCCGCAGGTGGAATTGACAAACAATCCGGACAACACGCCCGACCCAAACGATGTGGGAACAGCACCAACCATGCCGGCGGCCCAGCCGGAAACAGAGCCGCAGACAAAGCCGGCTGCCCCGGCGGAAACAGAACCAGCAGAAACAAAACAGGCGGATACCGCGCCGGAGCAATCGAAGCTTTCCTCTGATTCCGGCACGATTTCATGGGACAGCGATGAAAACGCAGATACCGCCCCCGCTCTTCCAATCGTACCAAAACCAACCGGCCCTTCCCCCACACAGCCTGATAAGGAGCTGGCAGGGCCGCCGGATATCTCCGATGGAATCGACGATATCAACCGGCAGATGGGAGAATACATCCAGGAAATGCAGAGGAAATTCATATGGTATGCGGCGCGGAAATATCATGGGTATGTGGGGATGGACATCACCTACGATACCATCCGGAACGACGACGCACTGCTCTCTATCCGCTTCAACGCCACCCTGAACGCCGGAGGCTCCGGACAGTACAGCCGCTGCTTTACACTGGATAAACAAACCGGTAAGGTACTGGAGCTGGGAGATTTGTTCGTGGACGGCAGCGACTATATCGGTATAATCAGCACGGAGATATTAAGGCAGATGGAAGAGCAGGTAAACGCCGGTTTGGCCGACTACTTTATCCCCGGCGGCATCTGGCCGGAGGAAAGCTGCTTCAAGGAGATTGGCCCGGACCAGAATTTCTACATAAACGGACAGGGCCAGCTGCTGTTCCGTATCCTGTGGGATGGGCAGGGCGATTCGTCTGCAGTTGCCATTTACAGTTATCTGCCACTCAGCACCATTTCCGATATGCTTAAGGACACAACCTATGGGAATGCAGGAGCCTTTGTCGCTATTGTCGATCATGAGGGGAACCATCTCTGGAACAGCTCCGACACCCTGGAAAATAAAGAGGGACATAATGTCATTCAGGATCTGGAGATTTACGATCTCAATAATGGGGTCACGGCCGAAGAGGTTGCCACACGGCTGGAGCTGCAGCTTTCCGGGCTGGTGACTTATACTGCGTATGGGCAGGAACGGGTGCTTTTCTTTGAGCCGCTGGGCTATAATTACTGGACACTTTTGACTATCACACCCCGCGCCTCGGTGCTTAATACGGAAAATGAAATCAAGATGATCCTGGTCCTGATTGCAGGAATCCTGGCTATCGTGGTCGTGGCGGTATGGTTCATCTACAAAAACCGGCAGATGAAGCTGGCACTGGCTGTGGCGCAAAAGGAAAGTATTTTCAAGGGGAAATTCCTTTCCAATGTCTCCCATGAGATCCGGACGCCGCTTAACGGCATATCCGGGACCCTCCATCTGCTGAAAAACTGCGGAGGAGACGCCGCCAGACAAAAAGAGTATCTGTGCCGGATGGAGGATTCGGTACAGCAGCTTACCGATATCGTGAACGATGTGCTGGATATGGCAAAAATTGAAAGCGGCAGCGCAGAAATACATGCAGAACGCTTTGACCTGCGCGAACTGTGTGAGAAAACATCACATGTATTTGATGCCGCCGTCCAGGAAAAAGGGATCGGACTGTGTGTGGATCTCTCCGGGCTGAAAAACCGTTTTTATGTGGGAGATGCTAAAAAAATCCAACAGATCATGACCAATCTGCTTTCCAATGCGGTAAAGTTTACCATTCATGGGACAGTTACCCTTTCCGTGTCTGATGACGGTGACAAAATCCGCATCCTTGTAAAGGATACCGGCTGCGGCATGAAGAAGGAATTTCAGGAAATTATATTCCAGCCCTTTACCCAGGAGGACACAACCTATGGCCGTACACAGACCGGAACAGGGCTGGGCATGGCGATTATTTCGGAATTGGTACAGCTTTTAAACGGCTCCATTTCGGTACAGAGCATACCGGACAAGGGGACGACTTTTACGGTAGAGCTTCCCTTGCACGCGGACGCAGACCAGAACGTGCCTGCGGCACCGTCCCCTCAGCAGCAGGTTGATCTGGGCGGAATCCGGATCCTCATGGCAGAGGATAATGCGATCAATTCCATGATTGCCGAAGAACTGCTGACACAGGCGGGAGCGCAGGTAAAGACGGTAGAAAACGGAAGGCAGGCGGTGGACTATTTCCTGGATCCGGACGCAGAGCCTGTTGACCTGATTCTGATGGATATCCGTATGCCTGTTATGGACGGTTTGGAAGCAGCCCGCCGCATCCGTGCTTCCGCTCATCCGCGGGCGAAAGACATTCCGATCCTGGCTCTCACAGCCAACGGGCTGGAAGAGGATAACAAGGAAATTCTGGATGCCGGTATGAACAAGCGGCTTTCCAAGCCTCTTTCGGTTTCGTTATTGTATGAAAGTATTCTGTCTTATATAAAGGGGAAGGAAAGATGAGAACAAAAATAAGAGGGATTTGCTGCGTTGCTGTGATTCTCTGTTTTATCCTGGGGCCGTGCATAGGATTTTACCGGTATTGCAGTATGGCGGCGAGAGCCAGCTGCATCAGTGCACAGGGACAGATTGCTAAAAATCTGGAATCCACTCTGAATCTGCTCAAGGTGATATCCGAGGAACCGTGGATGCTGCCGGAAGACATACCATATCAGGAAAAAGCCGAACGCCTGGACCATTACAACGAGATTTGGGGCTATCAGATGATCCGGACAGTTGATACATACGGCGGAGTGTACCGGGCAGATCATGAAGAGGCCGTATCCAATCTGAACAGCCGGGAGTATATCCAGAACCTGTGGGTAACCAACGAACCACAGATTACCGATGTTTTTCTTGCCGGTGCGGATGGTAAGACGCTGAATTATACGGTTGCAGTCGCGGTCGCCGGGGATGCCGGGAACAATGGCGCGGTATTTGCCGCTATTTACGACAGCGAGGTGCGCAGAGCTTTGAGCGCGCAGCCGATGCACACCATTTTGCTTGGTAAAAAACAGCAGTGTATGTCGGGCAACGATGAGTCGCTGCTTGGCGTCACCCTGGAATCCAGACTGGAAGGCAAAAAAATTTTCGGGGAAAGGCTGGAATCCATGCTTCTGCGCGTCAAAAATGAAGACAGCGGTACGATTTGGTTCCTGGACGGGTTTGTGCCGACCTGTTATGCATTCCGGAATGTGGGATTGGACAGCGGATGGACGATTCTGACATCCGCTTCCTATGTGGATGCGGCCGGTGAGCTGATGCCGGTCATTATTATCAGTGTGACAGGCATCCTGTTATCATTTGTGTACTTTTATATAGGAAAACGCACCGATTCGAAAATGTCGGGGAATACCATTTAAATAAAAGGGTATTGCTTCCGCCCGGTGTGAGGAGAACATATGAGCATACAAAAGAAAAAGAATTATGTACGTTACACCACATTTGGGTTCCTTTTGGGAATGGTTATCCTGGCAGGGTTTATTTTCCGATCCGTTTACAGTGCACGGTCATATGCCCAGCTGATCAATTATCTGGGCCTTGTAAGAGGGGGAACACAACGTCTCGTGAAGCTTGAGCTGAATAGGCAGCCGGACGATGATTTGATCGCTTACCTGGACAGTATCCTTGATGATTTGGAACATGAGGATGGACAGTATGGCCTGCTCCATCTGGATGATGAGGAATACCAGCAATGCCTTGATGCGCTCCAGGAATTGTGGATGGATTTGAAGGCGGGAATTTCTTCTTACCGGAAGGATAAATCAACCGAAAATGCGTTATTGGAATATAGTGAAGTCTATTTTGAAATGTCTAATCAGGCTGTTTTTGCTGCGGAAGCCTATTCCAATAAACAAATGCTTTATATCTTACGGGTAACGGCAGGCCTGCTTCTGTGCATCGTTGTTTTCTGGCTGCTTTTCTTTGTTATGAATATCAGGCGGATCCTGCATTTGGAATATACAAACAGAGACCTGAATGACAAGGCGGGAAGGGATATGCTTACCCAGGCCTATACGGCTGAGCGCTTTAAGGTAATTGCGCAGAAGCTGCTGGGGGAAGGCGCCGGAAAGAGGTATGCTCTCTTTTACATGGATTTTGAAGATTTTAACTATATCAATGATGTGTTCGGCTATGAATGGGGAGACAGGATATTGAAGAAATACGCCTCCCTTTTGACTGAGGATATGAAGGAGGAGGAAACCTTCTGCCGTGTCAATGCGGACAATTTCATAGCCCTCCGCAGCTATGACACAAAAGAAAATGTGCTTCACCGCCAGCTGGAGGTGGACCGGAAGATTATGGAATATATCCAGGATTCCAGAGATAAATATTCTCTTCCTGTCCGCTGCGGTATCTGCTGTCTGGAGGATGTCGGGGAACAGCTGACCATTGAAGGGCTGATTGACCGGGCTAATTATGCGAGAAAATGGGCAAAGGCCGGCGAAGGAGATAAATACCGGTTTTACGATGAGGGGATACGCAGTCAGCTGCGCGCGGAAAAGCTGATTGAGCATAGCATGGAGAAAGCCCTGAGCAATCACGAATTTAAAGTATACTATCAGCCCAAAGTCAGCCTGGTAACGAACAAAATCGTATGTGCGGAGGCTCTGGTACGCTGGCAGAAGCCGGGCGGGAGTATTATTCCCCCGGATCAGTTCATTCCTGTATTTGAGAAAAACCATTCCATTCCGCTGCTGGATCGGTATGTATTTGAGGAGGTTTGCGCCTGGCTGCGTCAGCTGCTGGACAACGGGAAGATGGTTCTCCCGGTATCCGTGAATGTATCCTGCCTGCAGTTTTATAACAGTGATTTTGTGCAGGCTTATACGGAAATCCGGGACAGGTATCAAATCCCCGACGGACTGTTGGAAATTGAATTTACGGAAACGATCCTGTTCGATAACTGGGATGTTATGAAGAACATCGTGGAGAAATTGAAAGCCGCCGGCTTTTCCTGTTCCGTTGATGATTTCGGAAAGGGCTATTCTTCTTTAAATACGGTAAAAAATCTGGATATTGATGTTTTAAAGCTGGATGCCTTGTTTTTCCAAAATATCACCACAAGGGAAAAGGACCGCCTGCTGGTGGAGGGGATCATCCGCGTGGTCAGGCAGTTTGATATAATTACGGTGGCCGAAGGGATTGAATCCATGGAGCAGGTGGAAATCCTGCGCAGTCTTCATTGTGATATGGTGCAGGGTTATGTGTTCTATAAGCCGATGCCTCAGGATGTGTATGAAAGACTGCTGCAGTGTGTATTTTAAGCCAGGAAAATGCCTACACGATATTCTCACCAAGCAGGATTTTAGGCATGGTAGTAAGGCATCGGTTCCAGCGTTTATAAAAATGTTCCAATCCGAGCCGGGACACTTGTGCGTGAACATCTTCGTTTTCAAGTGTCCAGTGCAAAATATAAGTGACTTTGCCTACCCATTTCGTCAGGCGGATAGGCGGCTTCCCTTCCTTCACCGCATTGAAATCCTCTTGCCGATGGGTACGTTTGATGTACTTTACATCAATAACTCCGGGCTGAGAAAGATAAAATTCTGCGACCTCTTTCATAAGAGCTTCAATCTCCTCCTGTTTGTCAATTTTTGCTTCATAAATACAGATTTCATTAAACATCAGAACGCCCTCCGCCGCTCAGCCTTCTTTGTCAGTGGCGGCTGAACTTAATTTATTTTTTTCATTCTAATATTAGTGTGCGGAAATGTCAAACCTTCTATAGAACCTGTTATGCACAAAAAGTACTACATTTCCGTTACTTTTATAATTGAAGTAAAAGATCTCGTATGCTACAATGAGCTCAATTTAAAGTAATAAAGGGAGAGGGGCATATGTTGTATAAATTGATTCTGGTCGATGATGAAATATGGGTTTTGCGCGGTTTGCTGAAAACGATTCCATGGAAAGAATTGGGCTTTGAAGTGGTATACCATACCACAGACAGTGAAAAAGCCAAGGAGAATATAACTCTACTTAAGCCGGATGCGGTGATAACGGATATACGTATGGCATCGCTGACCGGGCTGGATCTTTTGGAGTATGCTGCTACACTGGAGGAGCGTCCTGAGTTTATTTTAATCAGTGCCTATGAGGAATTTGAGTATGCTCACAAGGCTCTGAAACTGGGAGCCTTCGATTATCTGATTAAACCTCTCAAAAAAATAGATATGCTTCGTGTATTGGAAAAGCTGAAAGGGGTGCTGGATAATAAGAAAATCAGTAACACTCGGAAACTGGAACAGCAGATATTTGAACAGCGCAGCGAAATTTGTGCGGAGGAGCTTTTCTGGCCGGAGGATATGGTACATGGAGAGAAAACATATCAGGTAATTTGCTGCGCAAAAGGATATTTTGACACAGACAGCATAATGAATGTATTCAGTCGTTTGCCGGCGGGACAATCATTGCTTCTGGAGGATGCTCAGTTTCTGTATGGTCTTTGGTGTGTTCAGAAAGGAAAGAGAATGGAGATTCCGGCAGATTTCAAGAATGCGGCCACGGAAAATATGATCTTTACAGGAGTAAGCTCCATATTCGGGGGAAAGGAAATAATTTATACCTACATTCAGCAAGCACGCTGTGCTTCCCTGCAGTTTTTAATTGAAGCTCCGGAGAGCATCAATTATTACAAGGAAGAGAACCGTCTTTCTAAAAAGGATAATATATACAGAACCCTACAGGAGGCCTTTGCGGCAGGAAATGGAGAGATAATTCTTCATCTTACGCAGGGGCTGGTTGATTTTACAGCAAAAAATCATTTTACTATTCTTGATCTTATCGGCGTGGGGAACTATATCTGTATTAATCTCACAGGTCAGGATGAGGATGCCTTTCAGAAAATGGGAATGGAATCCATACAAGTTTTCCTGGAAAAGTATAAGAATGCAGAAGGTTATATTCTTGATTTGGAAAACCAAATCAAGGCGTCCTTTCCGGAGGTTATCGGGGGATGTGTTTGTGCGGAGGATATCAAGCGGTATGTAGATAAACATTATATGGAAAAAATGCTTGTAGGGGATATTGCAGGATACTTTCATATGGATCTGAACTATATAAGCAGACTTTTCAAAAAAAAGACAGGGATTAATCTGAAGGATTACCTCACGGAAAAACGGATGGAAAAGGCACTGTATTTGTTGGAAAATACGGATTTAAAGATATATGAAATATCGGAGGCCTCGGGTTATATGGATTATTTCTATTTTACAAGAGTATTCCGTAAATATACAGGATTTACTCCATCCGATTGGAGGGAGAACAGAAAGAAATGAAAAAGAGATTACATTTTAATTCTCTGAAATTTCAGATTATATTACTGCTTATTATTGTGATTTTGGGAATTATTCTGGCCGGCGGATATTCCTTTTTGGCTGTCATTCATTCCAATCAGGTGAAATATAATGAATGGTGCTCTCAGGAAATTGCAGCTTTTGAAAACAGCTATACACAAAAGTATTATAAAATTCAAAGTATTATGTCGGCCTGCGGATATAACGAAAATATGCAGAGACTGCTTTCAGGGGCGGAAGAGTCTTCTTATGAGGTACTCACCCCTATTGATAATATGGAAAGAAGCCTTATTTTGATGATGTATAATTATACGGAGTTAGATGATGCCCTTTTGGATGTATACATACAAGATAGAAGCAATAACCTATATACTTATACAGTTTATCATAACGAAGAAGAATTATTTCATTTTATGGAAGAAAGCAGCAAAAGCAGTGAGGAACGTGTGTCAGATGTTCTGGATATCGGAAATTTCCGCTGCTTTGCAATTGCTCAGCCGATCCGGAAATTTGAGGATAATGGGTTGGAATTCTCTCTCTCGGATGAAGAAATTATCGGTACCAGTATATTCACAGTAAAAACTGATTTTATGATGGATAATCTTAAAAAGATTAAAAAAGGCAGCAGCAGGGTTTATCTGTTAGATAAGTGGGGGAATGTCATGCTGGAACCTGAAGGACAGCTAATGTTGGAGGATAAAGTGGCACAGGAGATACAAAGCCGGTATCAGGAGACGGGGAAGGTATTTTCTATGGAAAAAGCAGGATATGCCATAAATGCAAAACATATCGGAAATAATGGCTGGACATTGGCAGTGGTGACGCCTGTATGGGAGAGAAACTTTTATGATGTTGCTGCACTTGGATGGCTTATGGTTTGGCCGGCTCTTTTACTTTGCATTTTCTTTTTTGCCTTTCCTGTAATCCGAAGCTTGAATTCCTTTGTGTATAGCATGATGGTGCATATGGAAAAAATAGGAGAAGGTGATTTGAAGGCAAAACTCGAGCCTGTGGATAAAAAAGAATTCTGTCAGATCGCAGAAGGACTGAACACGATGATGGATCGAATTAATCTCCTGTTGGAAAAAAATATTTATCTTTCTACGCAGTTGTATCGAGAAGAGGCGGAGAAAACCAATGCTATGCTTTTTGCGCTGCAAAGCCAAATGAATCCCCATTTTCTTTACAATACTATTGAATGTATTAAAAATATAGGTATTTGTTATGATGTCAAAGAAATTGAACAGCTTTCCACCGCATTGTCCGGGGTGCTGCGTTATAGCCTGCGTCAGGAAAATATTGTACCTGTTGAACAGGAAATGGAATGTATTCGGAATTTTATAACCATCCAGACAATCCGATTTGAGGATAAATATGAAATAATTTATGAAACAGACGAATCTCTTTTGAAATATCCTATTTTGCGTCTGTCTCTGCAGCCCCTGGTAGAAAATGCCATGAAGCATGGCCTGGAAATGAAGAATGGACAGTGTATCCTCTATATCCGGGTTTATGAGGATGAAAAGAAGTTGTACCTTCAGGTGGAAGATAACGGAACAGGGATGAGTCAGGAGCAGGTAGAGGAAATATTGTCCGGGAAAAAGTGCCTGTCAGGATCTGTGGCGATTTCTAACCTGATCAATCGCCTTCATCTATTTTATGGGGAGGATGCAGGGCTTACCATTGATAGTGTATTAGGGAGAGGTACCAGTATGATTATCTGTATTGGGAAAAAGTCTATGGAAAAAGAGAAAAAGTCCATGTGAAATAATTAAAGAGTCTTTTTTTTACATAATGGGAGAAGGAAAATGGAATACGAAGTGCTCCTTTCATTTCTTATAATAAAATCACTTGATGTGGAATCAAGAATAATTGGAAACGAAGTATTTCAAGGAGGAAATGGGTATGAGGAAAAAAGGAGCAGGCTTGGTTATGGCGGTCGTTATGGCGGCGATGCTTGTTTTCAGTGGCTGCGGTAAGGATACGGCGGTGAGTGGTCAGGGAAATGATACATTCCAGGGAGACGAAGTATCCCAGGGAAATGAAAGCACAGCGGCGGCAACGCAAAGCGGCGGAATAGACAATGCGGGAAGCGAAGAGGTCACTACAATTGATTATGTATTCTGGGGAAATCAGACAGAAATCAACACAATTATGAAAACTATAGATACATTTAATGCTTCCCATACCAATATTCAGGTAAAAGGAACAGGGATTGACCCAAGTGTATACCTTCAGAAGCTGAGTGCCTATGCATCCTCAAACACCTTGCCGGATATCGTGCAGGTGGCAGTGGATTATGGAGATGAATATACAAAAAAAGGAATGTTTGAGCCTTTGGACAGTTTGATTGAAGGGGAAGGGCTGAAGGAATTGGTTAGTGATAATCTTTGGGAAGGCCTTTCCTATGATGGACAGATTTATGCAGTACCACTCCAAGCCTCGGCAAACCTTATGGTTGGAAATAAAAGCCTGTTTGAAGAAGCCGGGATGGAATTCCCTACAGATTCCTGGACAGAGGAAGAATTCAGAGAGGCAGCAGTCAAAATAACAAATGCGGATAAAAAACAGTATGGTGTAATATATGCGGGAAATATTTGTGACTGGCCCAGATCTCTTTACGGGAATGGTGATACCCAGATCTATGACTGGGACGCAAAAAAGATGAATGCAGTAGGAAACGATGCACTTAAGCATGCATGGGACCTGTTGATAGATGATTTGATGCTGAAAGAAAAGGCGGCGCCGGCAGTTATGAGCAGCAAGGATATTGGCGGCGGTTTTGAAACCGGAAAATATGGCATGGCCTTTATCGGCTTCTGGGATATTGCGGAAATCCACAAAGTAGTGCAGGATTCCTTTGAATGGGATCTGATTCCTCTACCCACTAACGAGGAATACGGACAGTGGAGGACACCTATGTACGCTAATGCATTATCTATTTCCGCTAACAGTGAAAAGAAGGAAGCAGCTTTTGAGTATATTAAGTGGACTCTTGAAAACAGGGATATCCAGACCAATTCCGTTTCCCTTCCGGTCAATAAAAACATTTCAGAGGATCCGGAGTTTTTAAGCGAATTCCAGGAAGGAGCTAAGAACTACAACAAACAGTTGGCCCTGGATGCGCTTGCTAACAGCGTGAGCTGGAGAAATACCGGTGTTATCGCAGAAATCAATAACAATGTTATTAAAACAGAAATTGAACGACTGATTCTGAAACCGGACTCCACCGATTTGGATACTGTACTTCAAAATATGCAGACAGAAGGACAGAAGTTGTTTGATGCGGAAAAAGAATAAATTAGATTGAAGAAAGGGAGGGATGGTGTCCATCCGTCCCTTTTTCCGGCCAAAATGGGAACGTAGTTTCCGAATAGGTGTAAAGGAGAGGATAGTGTATGAATAGTCCTAAAAAAATAATACATAAGGTTAGTTCGCTGGAAAGAAAAGAGAGAAGATATTTTTATCTGTTCATATCTCCATGGCTGGCAGGATTTTTTCTGTTGACGATAGGCCCTATGATTTATTCCTTCTATTGTGCGCTGTGTGAATGGGACGGAATGTCTGCCCCGATATTTTCAGGACTGGATAACTATACACGTACTATAACCAGTAACCAGGATTTTCGCAGAGCGCTGGTGAATACCTTTGTCTATGCGGTTTTCTCTGTACCTACCAGTATGATATTTGCACTCTTTCTGGCTTTTTTGCTGAATAAGAACCATAAAGGTGCAGGAATATTTCAGGCTTTATTCTATTTTCCTTCAGTTGCAGCGGGGACTGCTGTATATATGGTTTGGATCTGGCTGTTTAACGGAGAAACAGGAGTATTTAATTACCTGCTTTCCCTGATTGGGATAGAAGGACCTAAATGGCTGGCCAGTACAGAATGGGCTATGCCATCCCTTATTCTTATGAATCTCACTTTCTGCGGTCAGGCCATGCTTATCTTTCTTGCAGGTCTTAAACAGGTACCTGCTGCGTACTATGAGGCTGCAGAAATCGATGGAGCTACCGAATTTGGGAAATTTGCAAATATTACATTGCCTATGATATCACCTGTGGTGCTGTTGAATACGATTATGGGAATGATTTCTGCCTTCCAGATATTTAACCAGCCATTTATCATGACGGGTGGAGGCCCCATGAAGTCTACCTATATGTATGGTATGCTGATTTATGATACCGGATTCTACTTTTTCCGTTTTGGAGAGGCGGCAGCGCAGTCTTGGATCCTGTGCTTCCTTCTTGTGGCACTTACAGTTATTGTTATGAAGCTGATGAACCGTAAAACGGTATATGAACTGTGAGGAGGAAATGATGATGAAGAAAAAAGTTACTGTGTTGAATTGTATGAAAAGTGCAATATGGTATCTGGTAGTCGGTATGCTTTCTATATTGTTTGTTCTTCCTTTTATCTGGATGGTATCCACAGCTTTTAAAACAGGGCCGCAGTGTGTAGATTATCCACCCACTTTCATACCAAGGCCGTTTACATTGCGTTCTTTTACAGAAGTTTTTTCCATTAGTCCAATGCTGACTTATATCAAAAACAGCGTAGTTATCGTTAGTCTGAATATTCTGGGAACTTTGGTAAGCTGCAGTCTGGTTGCTTATGGTTTTTCACGTTTCCAATGCAGGGAAAAGAATATCTGGTTTACCATTCTGCTTTCCACTATGATGATTCCTGGATTTACACTTCTTATCCCTCAGTTCAGTATGTATACGAAGTTAGGGTGGGTCAATACTATACTGCCTTTGGTGATCCCCACTTTCCTGGCTACAAATGCTTTTTCGGTATTTATCCTGCGTCAATTTTTTATGTCATTTCCCCGGGAATTGGATGAAGCGGCAAGACTGGATGGATGCAGTTACCTGGGGGTTTTTGTGAAAATTCTGCTTCCTAATTCCAAAACAGTCATGTTTGTTGTTGCGCTGTTTTGCTTTGTGGGAACCTGGAATGATTTTTTTGGCCCCCTGATTTACTTGAATGATATGGAAAAATATACACTGGCCGTAGGGTTGGTTATGCTGAAAGCATCTCAAGGCTCTACCCTGGATATGGGGCCAATGATGGCGGGCGCCCTTCTGGCAGTCATTCCAACTTTTATCCTGTATTTGACCTGTCAAAGATATTTTGTTCAGGGTGTGGTGACGAGCGGACTGAAAGGATAGAGGTCCTGCGGATTCTTTATGGTTCAATAAAAACAAATATGGAGGAAAAATTATGTTTCAGGAATTAGTACATAAGGCAGATTTGGGAAATGGTTATTATCTAAATCCTATTTTAGACGGGGATTATGCGGATCCGGCAGTGTTCAGGGATGGAGAAACTTATTATCTGACAGTATCAACAGGAGAGTACAGGCCGGGCCTGTCTATATTCCAGTCTGGTGATTTGGTGAACTGGAAACTGATTTGTCATCCGCTGCACGGCTTCATGGGGGCGGCCTGGGCTCCGGATATTTTGAAATATGAGGGGAAATATTATATCTATTTTTGTTCAGGAGGCACCAACTGGGTAATATGGTCCGAGCATATCGACAGTGGATGGAGTGAGGCAATTGATTTAAAAGTAGGTCATATTGATCCCGGTCATGTAGTGGACGGAGAAGGCAACCGTTATCTTTTCCTGTCTGAAAACTATATAGTACCTCTTTCCAGGGATGGTCTGTCTGTAACAGGAGAAATGATTCAGGTGTTGAAAGCACCGGAAATACCGGATGAATGGGATATTGAAGGCGCTTTCCCGGAAGCGCCCAATGTGTTCCGAAAGGATGGATATTATTATCTTACTTATGCAGACGGCGGGACGGCAGGACCTGCGACCTCTCATATGATAATGTCGGCAAGGGCAGAAAGTCTTTATGGTCCATGGGAACTTTCACCATATAATCCTGTGGTTCATACCTATAGCAGGTATGAAAAATGGCTCTCCAAAGGCCATGGCCATTTTGTAGAGGATACGGAAGGAAAATGGTGGGCGATTTATCATTCCTATGAAAAGGGGTATGAATCCCTGGGGCGTAAACTGCTTCTGTCTCCGGTGGAGTTCACACGGGATGGCTGGTTTAGGATTAGCAAACCAGCGGAGGAAGCAACACCAAAACCGTGCGGATATTTAGTTGAGGATACAAATACCTTCTCAGATAATTTTTCGGGAAAAGGTATCAGTGGCTGGCGGGCATGGGGAGAATCGAATCCAGCCAGATATCACTGTCTACAGAAAGGTCTACGAATTGACGGTACGGGAGAAACTATTGGTAAATCCCATCCTCTAACCATTATTACTGGCGATCACAGCTATGAAACAACCGTGCATGTAACCTGTCACGAAGGATGTGAAGCAGGTATTATTCTTCAATACAATGAAGAGATTTATAATGCTGCAGCTCTGCGGGATAGAAAATTATGCATTTACCGTCTGGGTAAAATGCTGGCTCAAAAAGATATAGGTACGAATGAATGCTGGCTGAGGATGAAGAATGATGATCAGTATATAAGTTTCTATTACAGTCTTGATGGGGTAACATATAAAAAGATGAACTATTGTATCAATGCGATAAGCCAGAACAATAATTCCTATAACGGTTTTTTAAGTCTGCGGCCTGGAATATTCGCGGCTGGGAAAGGGTATGCTAATTGGGAGGATTTTACTTATACCGGGTTGGTATAAATGGAAAACATTTAAAATTATAACTTATTTTTTGAATGAATAGCAGTGAGATCAAATATTGCTAGAGCAGCTATGATAATATTATGAAGTTACGAAAATGGAATGGGGATATCGCATTCCATTTTTAATATACTTCATATAAAGCTTTAACGAGATGATAACAGATAATAAAATAATTAACTTTGCAGCGGCGTCTATCTCTGCGGACTGGCAGATCTGACTGATAATGCCCCATTTGATTTTTGTTTTGGGGTCTGGATGGAATTATTTATGCCGCACCTGTTAGATATTGATCCTGCGGTTATTGCGGCTTACTTTGCCATTCCTGCAATAAAAATACTGAAGCGCAAGAGACATGAAAAACCAGAAATGCTATCCTATATTATTTTGTTATGGTAAAATAAGAATATAAGGGAAAGCGTTCAAAGGTAATCAAGTTGTTTGAAAAGACAGGAGGGATATTATTATGACTGATGTACAGTGGCTGCTGTTGCTTCTTTCACTTTTAATTATTGTTCCGGTTATCTGGTCGGTGACGATGGGTCTGTTGCGCAAAAGGGATTTTAAACGTCAGATCGAGGGGAAACGTCCGGAACGCAAAGCAAAAGAAAACATGAAGATATCCAGGGAAAATCCGGACGTGAATGTGAATATGGATACGGAAAGACTGCGGTTTGAGGCTCAGATGAAACAGAACCAACGAATTCCGCATTAAGATTTTGAGGGGCAGACAGCCGGTCTTCAGCAGAAGGCCGGCTGTTTTTCTGATATGCATTGGAAACTGGCTCTCTGTCATCTGAACGAATACATACACAAATACCATCCATACAGAAGCAAGACATGAATGTCTCCTGATTGCGCGGTGGTATGGGAGTAAGGAAGCTAATCACTGTCTATGATACGAATAATGAAAAATTTTATTTTATACATTTAATAAATAAAAGAATATATAACTTTCCGTATGATTTTTTGATAAATAGCATGCTATAATAAGTGGATTATGATTTTTCCCTGTGATATATTGTTTTTATGTCAATTGAAATGGTATTTTTTCTTTAATAGGATTATTATAAATTTATTACTTATGGAGGAATTGTATGATACATAAGTTTTTCAAATATTTATTTAAATATTAATTTAGTCAAGCAACAGTATTTGAGGTACTTAATAACTTTTCGGAGGGAAATAAATGAACAAATTTTTCGCAGTGCCACTCATGCTGATTTTTATTCTGTCTTTAACATCATGTAATTCAAATGACTATAATATCTATTTTACAGCTGATGATGAATTTATGAGTGAGATAGAAATATATAATAGTTTGCACGAAAATATAATTTCGTCTGAATTCAATGACTCATTGGAGAAATATATGTATTCCTATGAAAAAAAGGAAGTAGGATTTTCCTGGAGCGAATTAAAGTCGCTGACGATATCAGATTTGGGGAAATGGAAACTTACCGGAGAAGAAGCTAAAGAAGATACAATCATATTGCAGAAATGTTTCAAATATCTTTATCCGGGATACCAATATTATGGGGGTGATAAAATATTTGATGAAGCATTTTTCGGCATAATTGAAAAGATAGATACAAGTGATGTAATTGAACTCGGACAGCTTTTAAATCTTTATCGTGAATATTTAAATTTTGTAAAAGATGGTCATATTTATTTTAATGATCAGCCGCTAAATAAAAGCACGGCAGTGTATTTTTCAGAGGAATATTTTTATAAAGATGATAAAGGATTCTTTGAAATTACTGACGGTGAGGTTAAATATATCAATAGTATTAATGATGAAGCTGATTTTCATGAGCTTATAAAACGAACGATTGATAAAGATGGTAAATTAGCTTATTGCATATCGATTAATGGTGATATGGATAAAAAAGTAACAGTAAAAATCAAATATGAGAATAATGAGCAAAAAGAAATAACGTTAAAATATCATGTGCCTAAACAGGCAGAGGGCAGTTCATGTACTGTTAATAGCAGCGGCGGAATAACAAAGGTCTGCGTTACAAGTTTTGATGAAAGTCGTATGAACCAGAATTCCCGGGACAATTTTTTAAGGTCTGCTGATATCATGGCCGGAAGTAATATAAGCATATTAGATTTACGGGGAAATATGGGCGGACATTATATTACATTAAAGCAGTGGATGGCAAATTATGATAATGAATTGACAGATACTGTTTATGGAAAAAAAGAATTATTTTTAGATTCCATCGCTTTAAGATGTTTTACCTGTTATAGTGATATGCAGGAGGGAACGAATTGGTTTATTGAACAAAAGCTCTGGATCGAAAAAAATATCAGTATAAATAAGTGGCATATAAATAGTCATAAATATCCAAAAGAAATGACTGGAAATAATGGACTTTTATTTATTTTAATAGATAAGGAGACTGCATCTGTCAGTGAGAGATTGGTACTTTCACTTCTTAACAAACGAAATGTTATTATAGTGGGTACGCCTTCCGCAGGAAGAATTCATGGTGACTATGGGAATTTTCCAATCTATCTGAAGAATAGCGGATTGGAACTTCGTTTACCTAATAGTATGACTTTTTTTTATAACGATAATATAGGAAGAGAGGGAGAAGGTGTTATCCCTGATATATGGTGTTCCGGTGATTCTTTGGAAGCAGTAAATAATCTGATTTCCTATTACAATATAAAATAATATGAATATTGCAAATGAGACTGTAAATCTAGGTAAGTATAAAAGTAATGTTATACAGATAATTGAATACGGATTTTCAGAATATCAATAATGATTATATTCTTGAACTGTTCCTAAATCAATTATCACCTAAAAAGATGATAATTGATTTAGGTGGGATATATTTTCAGTTGATTTGACTTATTATCCCCGCCTTATTTACGCATCCGGTTCCAATTCCCGGTACTCCGTGGGTGTCATCCCGAAACGTTCAATGAACAGCCGGTTAAAATGGCTCCTGTTGGTATATCCCAGCTCTTCACAGATTTCTCCCACCCGCTTGTCCGTATTTTTCAAAAGATCCGCAGCCTCCTTCAGCAGAAAGGATCTGCTGTAATCAGACAAAGTCCGGCCGGTGTGCTTCTTGACCACCCGGTTGATATAGTCGCTGTTATAATTCAATTCCGCTTCCAGTTCGCCCCGGCTGATCCTGCCTTTCCTGTTCTGCAGCAGCTGGGACACCTGGTAGAAAAGCCTTTCTTCCTTGGAGATCCTTGTCTGGTGGGTCTGGATCAGGTAATTCTCCTCGTCTCCCAGCATGGCAATGAAACGGCAGAAATATCCCCTCACCATATAATTCCTTCCGGAACGGCTTTCGCTCAGTTCCAGCACGATGGCATTAATCAGCCTGTAAAAATCATCGGGATCAAAGAGGGTCTTTCTTCTGAAATCGATATACTCCTTTGCACTGTAAAAGGAAAGCTTCTGGTTTTCCGCAAACAGATGATGGAAAAAAGTATGGCTGGTACAGCTTTGCCCTTCCTCATCATACAGAAGATCCTGTTCCAGTACGGATTTGATATATTCCTCCTGGAACATGAAAAGAATGATTTCAAACTCGCTGTCATGCAGCTCCTTATGACGTATATTTTTATTGCACAGGCAGCATTCCCCAGCATGATAGGCCACCGTTTCATTTTCGATCTGTAAATGAAGCTCGCCCTCCAGCACGATGGTCAGTTCATAAAAATCATGGGAGTGCAGGGAACGCTTCCCTTCTAAATCCAGCCTGCTTACGGAAGAAAAAAAATAATTTTTATTGCTTTCCGTAAATTCCAGGGAGTTCAGTTCACCGTGCTTTCTGTCAGTTGCTTCATAAATGATCATATACGGCATTCCGATCTCTACAAACTCCGAAGTATAGCTGCCTAAATTATGAAAGGTGAGAAAGGTTTTGGGAATCCCCAGTTTTTTCAGAAATCCTTCCTGTGACAGTTTCCCACTGGTATCGATGAACTGTCTGACTTTTTTCATACGGTTCCTCCTGACTTTAAAAAGTCTGATTTGGATACAATAAAACTCTGTTTCCCTCTGGATACGACATTTTCAGGTGCTTATTATGATTATATAATGACTCTATAGGATAAGCAAGAAGAGACTGCCTGTTTCCCGTCAGGGAAAATATTGTCGGTCATGAGCAGACTATAACGGAAATGACAGTTCAGATGTGATGGGGCTGTTATTTCCGAAAAAACACACAATAGGAAGGAGAGCATGTATGATTTTTTATGTGAACGCCGCCGCTGCCAGAGAGGGCAACGGCAGTAAGGAAATGCCTTTTAAACACATCAATGAAGCGGCAAAGGTTGCCGGACCGGGGGATGAGGTCCTGGTTGCTCCGGGTATTTACCGGGAGTATGTGGATCCTGTGAACGGAGGAACGGAAGACGCCAGAATCACCTATCGCAGCGAACAGCCTCTGGGTGCAGTCATTACCGGTGCGGAACCCGTAGATACCTGGGAACCTTACCAGGGAAATGTCTGGGTGTGCCGCATTGATAACGGCGTATTCGGCAATTATAATCCTTATACTACTTTTGTGGGAGGGGACTGGTATTTTGCACCTGTAGTCAGACACACAGGCGCCGTATACTTAAATGATCGTCAGCTTTACGAAACCGAGACTCTGGAAGAATGTATCAAGGGTGAAGTATATCTCCCTTCCTGGGACCATGATTTTTCTGTTTATAAATGGTATACCGAACAGGACGGCGATACCACAGTGATCTATGCCAATTTCCAGGGACATAATCCCAATGAGGAAAAAGTGGATATCAATGTGCGCCGCAACTGCTTTATGCCCTCCAAAACAGGAGTGGATTATATTACCCTCAGTGGCTTTGATGTTAACAAAGCCGCCACAACCTGGGCGCCTCCCGCCGCTTATCAGGACGGAATGGTCGGCCCTCACTGGTCAAAAGGCTGGATAATTGAGGACTGTGAAATCAGCAACAGTAAGTGCTGCGGTATTTCCCTGGGAAAATATTATGACCCGGAAAATGATCATTATTTTACCAACAAGCATGTGAAAAGCCCTACCCAGATGGAGAGGGATGCGGTGTGCCGCGGACAGTATCATGGATGGCTGAAGGAAAAAGTGGGCAGCCATATCGTAAGACGCTGCCATATCCATCACTGCGAACAGGCTGGTATTGTAGGACGTATGGGATGCGTATTCAGTATCATTGAGGACAACCACATTCACAATATCAACAATATGCAGCAGCTGGGCGGCGCCGAGATTTCCGGCATTAAGTTCCATGCAGCTATCGACGTAACATTCCGCCGCAATCATATCCATCATTCTACCATGGGTATCTGGTGTGACTGGCAGGCGCAGGGCACGAGAATCACACAGAACCTGCTGCATGATAACCATGCGCCGGAAGGCTCCACAAAGGCAGAAGGCGCTATGATGTGCCAGGATATTTTCATAGAAGTGGGTCATGGCCCGACACTGATTGACAATAATGTGATGCTTTCCAAAGCCGGCCTGCGGATTGCCACCGAAGGCGTGGCTTGTGTACATAACCTGATTCTGGGTGCTTTTACAGCTGTAGGCGGCGGTACGGATAATACGGTAAACGGCCTTAACCAGCCCCGTTACACGCCTTATCATATCCGCCATCGTACCGAAGTGGCAGGGTTTATGTCCATCCTGCATGGGGATGATCGTTTCTACAACAATATCTTCGTTCAGAACTGGCCTGTTAAGGAAACGGAAGCGAAAGAAGATATGGGATTCAAAATGGAGGATAACCAGGAGGTTGGTACGAGAGTATTTGATGAGTATCCTACCTATGAAGAGTGGATCAGCTGGTTTGAAATGGATAAGCCCGCCAATATGGGCGAGCTGGCCCAGTATCATTTTTCACATTTACCTGTTTGGGTAAACGGAAATGCTTATTTCAACGGCGCGAAGCCCTGCAAAAATGAGAAATCCAATCTGGTTGATGAGACTAATAAGGTAACCGTGGAACTGGTGGAGAAGGACGGACATTATTACCTGAAAACAAATGTGTATGATCTGCTTGGCGATTTTAAGGACGGCATTATTACCAGTGATATCCTGGGCTACGCATTTGAGCCGGAGCAGAGGTTTGAAAATCCTGACGGAACGGCGATTACCTTCAATGAGGATTATCTGGGTGAGCATCGCGGCCTTTCTGCGGTTCCCGGGCCTTTTGTTTCCGCTGAAGCGGCTGGAAAACAGCTTTGGTAGTTCGGTCCCGGTATGCTTATCCGTCCTGTTTTCCTCAGTGCAGAAAACGGAGGCAAAACAGCGGGGAAAATCCGAAATAGAAATTGAGATATGAATCATAAAAGGAAAACATGGAGGGGATTACGTTCCCGTCGTATGTTTTCCTTTTTATATGTGGGCACATTTATATGTGTTCACAGGGGGAAGATAAAAAACCTGACACAAATCGGGTGCAGATATGTATTGTTTTTTCGTTATTTCTGTGTTATGATAACTGCACATCAGCTATAGCTATTCTTTTTTATTCCTGGAACAGTCTGTTCCGTTTAATTCCGTTTTGTTTTTGCTAATATATTGTATATTCTACATTTTTTATGTATAATTAAGGAGGAAATCTGTCTGTTTCGGCAGACAGCAGTAAGTTTATGGGAAAAATTGATATTTCTTTGTCTTCCTATTTGTCCCATCCGCCGGTATTTGCCGACCTGTTTAATGCCTGGCTGTACGGCGGCAGGCAGGTGATTGACTATCATGGCCTGCGGCAGGAGGATCCGGTACAGAACAGGCCTGAGTATTCTGCCGCGTATAAGCATGTGCGGGATGTTGTAAAGATGTATTATCAGGATGGAATGGAGCTGGTTCTGCTTGGGATTGAAAACCAGGAAAAGATTGATTATACGGCTCCGGTGCGGATCCTGCAGTATGACGGGGCTGATTATCAGAAAAAGGTGCGCAGGGTGGAAGAGGAGAATCGGAAACGGCTGGGTCTTAAAACCGGTTTTCCGGCTTTCTTCCCTGATGACCGGATAACGCCTGTTATTACTTTGCTATTGTATTTTGGAGAAGAAGAGTGGAAAAGGCCCAGGCGGCTGCATGATCTTCTGAGGTTCCCCGAGGAAAGTGACAGACTCAGAAGCTTTGTGCCCGATTATCCGATCCATGTACTCTCCGTCAGGAGGGACATGGATATCAGCCTGCTTCACACAGAACTGCGGCAGGTATTCGGATTTCTTCAATGCCAGGAGGACAGAAAGGCTTTGAAAAAATATGTAAAAGAAAACGAGCATGTTTTTTCCCGCCTTTCCAAGGATGCAGCTCTTTTCCTGGCAGCTGCCGCCAAAGGAACGCAGATTTTGTCAGCACTGAATGTAAAGGAGGAAAGCTGTAATTTGTGTAAAGCATTGGATGATCTTTATAATGATGGGGTGAATCAGGGAGAAGATTATTTTGCCGCGCTGTCGCAAAAGCTTCTTGCCGATTTCCGTATAGACGATCTTCAGAAAGCGATCCAAAATAAGGAATATCGGAAGAAGTTGTACCGGGAATACCGGATTGAGAGATGTTCCGGATAAACCGGAAAGCCGCCAAAGGAACGCAGATTTTGTCAGCGCTGAATGTAAAGGAGGAAAGCTGTAATATGTGTAAAGCATTGGATGATCTTTATAATGATGGGGTGAATCAGGGTAAAAGCCAGGGATTGGAACTGGGAGAAGAATATTTTGCTGCGCTGTCACAAAAGCTTCTTGCCGATTTCCGTATAGACGATCTTCAGAAAGCGATCAAAAATAAGGAATATCGGAAGAAGCTATACCAGGAATACCGGATTGAAAGATGCTGAACAGGCGGCGTATTATTCAATGGATGGTATGGGGTTAAAATCCACATCTACAATCTTTGTATCAATTCTCTTACCATCCAGATAAACCCGGAAATCCATCTCCTTATCCGAATGGGAAGTAATGCAGTAAACATCATTTCCCGTCTGTCCTGTTGAATCCAGATCCAGTTTAAGATGACGGCTGAACACCGGACCAGAGGTTCCCAGACCGACTGCGGAGGCTGAACCGGCGCCAGGTACATATACCGCATATGTGCTGATGGTCTTAAAATCGAGATTGCTTTCTCCGGCATATTGGAGAACATAGGCCGTATTATAATTGTCTCCCACATCCTGGAACAAGTCTGAAAACTGCTCAACCCCCATCGCCTTCACATATTCATCTGTGTTCAGGCTTAGGATACCGGAAGCCGAAGCAGATCCGCTGCCTGGAAAAAAGAGAAGTAAAACAGCCGATATTACCAGTATAACGGCAAGCACGGGTACGATATAAAATACTTTTGAATGTTGTTTTTTCATTAGGTCCCTCCGGTGAATATTTATTGTGTTTCCGCTTTTACAGGACAGGCTCATAGGGCTGGCTTACAGAGTAAGTATCCAACGGGAAACATTGTATTTAATGAGATGCAGCGGCAGGACATGCCGCAGATTCATTATAGCATACAGCAAATAATGTTTACAGGAAATACAGCAAGAAATGTGAAAAATCCCCGGAGACGCCGATGTATAGTAGTCATAGGGAGGGACAGATAATGAAAACAAATCTGGATACGATTCGGGAAATGATGGATTATATCGAGAAGCATTTGGAAGAACGGCTGGATCTTGACAGTCTTTGCCGTGAGGCGGGCTATTCCCGATACCATTTAAGCAGGATGTTCTCAGTGATTTCCGGTTTTTCCGTTCACACCTACATTCAGAGGCGGAGATTGACGGAAGCCGCACGGCTGCTGGTATTTACGGACAAGCCGGTTATGGAGATTGCCCTGTTTGCCGGATATGAAACACAGCAGTCCTTTACGATCGGTTTTAAAGCAATGTATAAATGCAGTCCAAGGGCCTTCCGGCGTAGAAAGGAATTCTTCCCCTTACAGCTGAAAATGGCTGTGGACGGATCCGGGAAACTGAGAGGAGACAGGATGATGGATATCCAAATGGTGGAAAGCGGAAGGATGTTGCTTGCCGGTTACCGGAAAAATACCCGCTTTGGTTTCAATGTAATCGGGCAGTGCTGGAAAAAAATGCATGCCGGGAAGGGAAGCATTCCTGATCGGATAAATAGGGAATTCCTCGTTGGACTGAATGATTATGCACGATGGGATACGGACTCGGAAAAACAGCCGGTCTTTGACTATTATGCGGTATCGGAGGTGGAACGGATAGGCGTTCTGCCGAAAGGTATGGAAGGCAGGGAGCTGCCCGCTACAAAATATATAGTCTTTTGCTTCCGGGGAATAAAGGAAGACAGTATGCAGCCGGTTGCGGATTATATTTACAGGGAATGGTTTCCGCAGTCGACCTGCAGGCTGAATGAAAACGCGAGGTATGATTTTGTGCGGTATGGAGAGGAAACGGATGAGGATGGTAAGAGCAGGATTGAGTACTGGGTTCCGATTTTATAAGTTACATCTGCGCATGTACCAGCTTTCCCGCAGCCTTCAGAAAGCTGGTACCGCTCCATGACCTGTTTCATGCATTTGTGTTTCCTTTTCCCGGTATGGGAAAACGAATGCTATATATTATATCTTAAAATATTACCCGTGTTTTTCGCATTATGTACGGTGATCGAACCTGCTTTTACTCCGCTGTTTATAAGGCCATAGCTTTTCAGGATCGCATAAAGTTTTTCCGCATTAGCAGGATCCATATCACATAAGGGCAGCCGACAGCCGCCCACAGGATAACCCATGGCCCGCATAGCCTGTTTGACAGGTATGGGATTTACGTCCATAAAAAGCCCTTCTATCAATTCCAGATATTTCAGCTGCAGATTATCGCTTTTTTCCTGATCGCCGTTAAAATAAGAGTAACAAATATTATGTGTTTCTTCCGGAAGAATATTGGAGAGAACAGAAATAACCCCCTTGGCGCCGAGGGCCAGGGCAGAGGTAATCTGATCATCATTTCCTGAATAGATGGTTAAATCCTCCTTGCATAGAGAAGCCGTCTTAGCTATCTGTGAAAAATTTCCGCTGGCCTCCTTACAGGCCACAATATTGTCGATTTCACTCAGTCTCTTATAGGTGGCAGGGAAAATATTTACTCCGGTTCTGGAAGGAACATTGTACAGAATAATTGGGAGTGAAGTGGCTTGTGCACAGGCTTTAAAATGTAAATAAAGCCCCTGTTGGGATGCTTTGTTATAATAGGGGGTCACATGCAGGAGTGCATCGGCCCCTGCTTTTTCACATTCACCGGACAGCCATGCGGCATGGGCCGTATTGTTGCTTCCGGCCCCGGCGATTACGGGAATCCGTCCATTCACCTGCCTGACCGCTTTTTCTACAAGAGTTATATGTTCCTCATCAGAAAGAGTGGAAACTTCCCCTGTCGTTCCTGCGATAACTACCGCATCCGCTTTCTTCTGTATTTGGAATTCCAGTAGATCCTGAAGGACTTGGTAATTAATTTTGCCGTCTTCTGTCATGGGAGTGATAAGCGCTGTTGCAGCACCTTTAAATATAAGTTTCTTCATTTTTTCTCCTTGATATAAATTTCAATTTCCGTATTTCAGCATCATCTGTGAATACCGCCGACTGGCGATAGTATCTTATTGGTTTGATGTATACAGCAGACCATCCAATTTACTTCTTCGGGAGTATCGTTTATTTCTTCGATATTTATCATATATTGTTCACCCCCGATGCGGGCAATGGAGCAGTTATCCGTTTCCGGAAGACTGAAGCTTAAGTCATGTTCCTTACAGAAATGTTTAATAAGTTCCAGGGCTTCTTCCCTATTCTTCAGCTGATTTTTGCTGAATAGAAAATAGACATCTTTCATTTAAATTACTCCTTTGATTTTCATTAGCCTGTGCGGCGTGTTGTCTGACACCTGTATGAATCTGAAATTTATGGTTTACATTATAACCATTTCCGAATAAGGAATTGATTAAAATTTGGCAGGGAATGTTAAAATGTCGTTAAAACGGATAGCTGAAAATAACATAATCAGAATGGGAGATATGGTATGACACAATATGCTCAATTTAACTGGTACCATGAGCGCTTTTGGGCACCTGAGCTTCGGAAAAATCGACGGGAATTTTTATCTTACGGTGAACAGCCGGAACTTAAGCTATGTGTGGGAAACATTCGGTCTGTATTGCTGCGGCGGCTCCGGTTTTTATTTGTAACGATGCCAGCCTTATTCCGAAGACGGAAGAAGTTATATTTTGTTCTGTATTCCGGAAGGGATCTTTGCCTATGAAATCGAGTTTCCATCCTGCAGGCTTATCGGAGATGTAATAGATGTGGTACACCCCTTTGCGGATGGGCGGGATACGAAGATAGAAGGTGCTTATGTCATGAAATATCAGGACTATTATTACTGCTTATATTCCAGCTTTACCAGAAGCTATGAGGTAAGGATATCCTGGAGCAAAGTGATGGAAGGACCATGGAAAACAAAATATGACAGGCTGATCATGACTCCGAAGGACGGGATTGAAATCATATCTTTATCGTGAGAAAAGTCAAAAAATAACTGCATAGAAAATAGCTGTAAAGCCGCCTTCGTGAGTAATAATGCCAAAGGCGGCTTTTTGTAAGTGTGCCTGGCGCGCACGTTTATAAATTACCCTTTTTATGCGAAAAATCATATTTTTTGAAGGAAAGAATCCAGGTACTATAATAACAGGAAATGAAAATAGCAACCGGAGAAGTGAGGAAAAGAGTATGAGTACTAAAATGAGAAGTACGGGCAGACAGAGGCCTTTTGATGATATCAGGCGCCATAAGACCTATTATATTATGCTAATCCCCATGGTAGTCTTTTTTATCCTGTTCTGTTATCTTCCTATGCCGGGACTTTACTATGCTTTTGTGGACTACGACTTTATGCAGGGACTGCGCAGTCCGTTTTGTGGCTTCCGTAATTTTGAGTTCCTTTTTTCCGGCGGAATGGACTCCATAATTTGGAAATTGACTAAAAATACAATTCTTTATAATCTGGCATTTATTCTGATCGGGAATGCGGCACAGATTACGGTAGCGGTCCTTCTGAAGGAAATCCAGAAAAAATATTTTGTTAAGGTTTCCCAGACACTGATGTTTATGCCTTATTTTGTATCCATGGTAACCATCGGGGTAATTGTCTATAACATTTTCAGTTATAAATACGGGATTGCCAATAACATCATTACTTCTTTTGGGTTTGAGAAATTTGACTTCTATCAGAATCCGCAGGTATGGCCCGTTATTATAGTGGCAGTCCAGGTATGGAAAGGGCTGGGATATGGCAGCGTAGTGTATATGGCGGCAATTCTGGGAATTGATGAAAGTATTTATGAGGCCGCTTATGTGGATGGCGCCTCCAACTGGAAGCGGATTCGTTATATAACGCTTCCTCTGCTGAAGCCTACGGCTATCATGCTTATCATGCTGGCTCTGGGCGGGATAATCAAAGGTTCCTTCGAACTCTTTTATCAAATCGTGGGAAACAATGGATTACTGCTGGACAAGACGGACATTATAGATACCTATGTTTATCGTTCCCTGGCAGTGGATTTTAACATGGGAAGAGGGGCTGCGGCCGGATTGTACCAGTCGGTTTTCGGTTTTGTGCTTGTCATGGCGGTAAACCGGATTGTGAATAAGGTAAGTCCGGAAAATGCCCTGTTTTAAAATAAAAAGCGGTACAACCCGCAGATTGGAGAGACTATGAGACCGACACAGACATCAGTACATATCCGTCATGGCTTCCGGGCCGCTTTGTTTAAAGGGATCAGCATGTTTGTTATCGCAGCCCTGGCGGTGATTTGCGTAATTCCCTTCCTTCTCATCCTGGCGGGATCCTTCAGCAGCGAATCGGCAATCGCAGTAAACGGTTATTCCCTGCTTCCCCGGGAATTTACGCTGGATGCCTATAAAGCTATTTTTAATATGGGAAATTCCATACCGCAGGCCTATATGGTTACGATTTTTATCACAATTATGGGAACGGCCGCAGGGCTGCTTACCACATCCATGAGCGGCTATGTGCTGTCAAGGCCGGATTTTAAGCACAGGAATAAATTTGCATTTTTCATTTATTTTACAACATTATTTTCGGCCGGTATGATTCCATCCTATCTGGTAAATGTGAATATCCTTCATTTGAACAATAATATCTGGGTCCTGATTCTTCCGGCGGTTATGAATCCCTTCAATATCTTTTTATTCCGTAACTTTGTGAAGAGCATTCCTCATGAACTGGTGGAATCGGCACGGATTGACGGGGCAGGTGATTTCAAAATTTATTATAAGGTGGTCATGCCGCTTGCCAAACCGGCGGTGGCAACCATTGGGCTTTTCCTGGCGCTGAGTTATTGGAATGAATGGTTTCGCTGCAACCTGTATATAAAAAATACCGACTTGTATACCCTGCAGTATTTTCTGCAGTCTATGATGGCAAATCTGTCTGCTATGATGAGCGAGAAGGGGCTGGTGGACAGTGTGGCATCCCTTCCGAGTGAGACAATGAAGCTGGCCACGGCAATCATTGCAACAGGTCCGGTCCTGCTGTTCTATCCATTTGTGCAGCGTTACTTTGTAGGCGGCCTGACCGTAGGCGGTGTAAAGGGATGAACAGGAAATAAATGAACTGTGATGCAGACAGGCGGGAGACGCCTGATGTATAATAAAAAAGGAGGACACCAAATTTATGAAGAAAAGAAGTTTATGGAGAAAAGCAGTCTCTCTGGGAATGTCGGCGGCTCTCGTCTTTTCTCTGGCCGGATGCGGCCAGGGCAGTACGGATACCTCAGGCAATGCAGGAACGTCAGGCAGTACGGAGGCGGAAACAGATGCCCGGGAGACGGCAGAACAGGCGGCAGATGACGGGGAGGTCATTACTTTAAAAGGATTTACCATGGGCAACGAACCGGCGTCAGGTATGGATGCCTTCTATGAGCAGCTGGATGCCATGACGGTAAAGGATCTGGGCATTAAGGTGAGATTTGATTATATTCCATGGGGAGATGAGAAGAATAAGATTAATCTGAACATTGCCTCCGGAGAATATGATTTGTATGTGGGCGGCAATTTTTCCGATTATAAGGTTATGGCGACAAAGAATGCTTTCCTTGATTTAAAACCCTTACTCAGTGAAGTGCCGGATTTGGTGGCCCATTACTCTGTGGTATCCGATAAAACACTGGAAAGCTGTGAGATCGGCGGTAAGCTGTACGGAATCCCCCAGTTTGGAAAAGCGACAGATAGTGTGACGGCAGGGGAAGGTTTCATGTACAGGGAAGACCTGCGTAAGAAATGGGGGCTTCCGGAAATCAACAGTTTGGAAACCATGGAACAGTATTTGTATAAAGCGAAGGATGAATACCCCGAAAGCTCGGTGGTCATGGATAATCGTATCTGGTCTGCTGTATGGAACATTCTTGCGGCCGGTAAATATCTGGAGCTGGACAGCTATATGAACACACCCTATACCGTTGTGGCAGCAGATGATCCTTACACAGTCATTGACAGGACACAGACGCCGGAATATAAAACTATGTTGGAATATATGACCAAATGGTACAAGGACGGAATCATTGACCATGATATCCTTGCTGCCAGTGCCAATGAAGGAAACAAGATTGCAGAGCTGATAAAGGCTGATAAAAAAGTAACTGCAACCAATTCTCCTGCATGGTCGCTCACTGCAACCGTGAATGAAATAGCCAGAAATAATCCGGAATGGGAAATGGGCTGGTTTGATTATGGATTTGGAAAAGCACCCATATATCTGCCCTCTGTTTCCAGCGCCACATGTATTTCCATTAACCCCAAATGCAAGGAACCGGTAAAAGCCCTGCAGTTTATTGAAAAGGCGCATACCGACCAGGCTTATTATGACCTGCTCAGATGGGGAGTGGAAGGGGAAAACTATAACAGGCAGGACGGAAACATTACCACGGCCGGTATTGAAGCAAGCAATGTGAAGCCTTCCTGGACCGGTCTGGTAGACGGTTATATGGAAACGGAAGTACCTAGTGAAAATGCTTACTGGCAGGAACAGATGGATGCTACCCGCGTGACACCGGAAGAATTCAGCCCCCTTGACGGCTTTATCTTCGACGCCTCCTCCCTTTCCTCAGAAACGGCGGCACTGGAATCCGTAAAAGCACAGTATATGACGCCCCTCCTCTGCGGTGTGACCCAGGATATGGACGGGGATTACGAAAATGTTCTTGCTCAGCTGAAGAAGGCAGGCATCGAAAAGTATATAGCTGAGATGCAGCAGCAGCTGACAGCATTTCAGGAAAAGAAAGCAGCTGACTAAACGAAAACCTCAGCCTTCCTGCGGCAGCCCGCCTGCAGGGAGGTTTTTGGGCGTAGGCTGCAGGAGTAATCAGTATAGCAGTGTACCATATGTACGGACGGGAGGGTAAATGAAAAGGAGCATACCAGAGAAAAGACGCCGGTTTTCCAATTTATCATTAACAGTGAAAATGTTTCTGCTGTTTTCCTGTGCCTGCCTCGCTGCAATGGGAGCTGCGTTTTTCATATCCTATCGGCAGCTTTATGTATCTACAAGAGTAAATCAGGAGTACCTGGCGCATCAGCGCTTCGAGCAGACGCAGGCCATGCTGGAGGAGCGCCTGGAACGAGTGGAGAGCATAACCAGAATGGCCATAGGAAATGAAAATCTGAATCTCTGCATGAAACAGCTGATGGAAAGCAATGGTTTTTCTGATCAATATGTGCAGGTGCAGTCTGCCTGGGAATGGATAAAAAATATATATTACGGAACGGATTATGATTCCGTTATTTTGTATCTGGATGGGGAATATCCTTTTGCGGATGGTATATCCGGCTATGTGCGTGATTGGGATAGTGAAGAAGGCCGTCAGATATGGCGGATCATGGAACAAAACGGCTACCGTCCTTTTTGGCAGACAGTAAATATGGAAAAAAACGGGGAAGAGGGCTGCTATCTTATTTTTGTCAGACCGGTAACTAACCTGGAGGATTTCAGCCGGAATCTGGGAAGCATGCATGTTTATATTCATGGCGATAAACTGGCGGAGAGCTTTCTGAATACCCCGCAGGAAGAGGTTTACTATATAAAGTCAGGAGACGGGAAACTCCTTACAGTAAGTGACCGGAGTCTTTATGATAAAATTGCTCCGGACGCAGAACTGGAGAATGCATGTACGCCAGAGGGAGGAAAGGTAAGATCCGGCGGCAGAGAATATTATGCCAGAATGAGCGAGATAGGAGAAAGCGGTCTCCTGTTATATGCTGTTATGCCGTCAGATACCATCCGGGGAGTATTTCGGAAAACAGGCCTTTTTACAGCCGTCCTTTTTATTGCAGACTGCGCTGTGCTGCTTTTGGCGATTTGGCTGATTTCCCGTTCCGTTTCTTCCAGAATCCTGCACTTATCCAAAACCGTCCAGAAGGTACAGGACGGAAAACTGGAAACCCTGGATGAGGAAGCCGGACAGGACGAGGTCGGCCAGCTGATCGGGAACTATAATTATATGATACGGCGCATCAGGAAACTGCTGGAGGAGCAATACCAGCTGGGCCAGGAGAAAAAAGAAGCGGAGCTGATGGCCCTGCAGTCCCAAATCAACCCCCATTTCCTGTATAATACCCTGGATATGATTAACTGGATGGCTTCTAAAAACGAAACGGAAAATATCAGGGACACAGTTTTGTCCCTCGCCCGATATTATAAACTGATCCTGAATAAAGGGAGGGATATAATTACTATCGGACTGGAAATCGAATTATGTGAGGCTTATATTGCCATACAGCAGAAAAGATACCGGGGGAAGATTTTATTTGAACTGGATGTGGAGGAGCAGATCCGCGATTACCTGATACCTAAAATAACTCTGCAGCCCCTCATAGAAAATGCAATTACCCATGGCATTATGGAGAAAAGCAGCGGACGGGGAAACATCCTCATCAGCGGATGGGAAGAGGATGACGATATATTCCTGTCGGTAACGGACGATGGAGTGGGTATGATTACGGGACAGGAAATGGAACAGAAACATAAGGGCAGCAAATATGGACTCAGTAATATCGAAACACGTCTGAAGCTGTTCTATAATATGGAAAAATGCATCACCTTTGAAAGCACACAGGGAATTGGAACCTGCGTCAGTATTCGGGTAAGGAAAATTAAGGAAAAGGATATTCAGGAGAAAGCGGGGAGGGAGGAAAGCTGAAATGAGACTGTTAATCGCGGACGATGAAGATTATGTAAGGGAGGGACTGATTTCATCTATTTTCTGGGATAAATACGGAATTGACGAAATTATGCAGGCACGGGACGGACGGGAGGCCCTGACAATATCCTCGTGGTTCCGGCCGGATATTGTCCTTACTGATATCCGTATGCCGAAACTTAATGGATTGGAATTTGCGGAACGGCTGATCCGTCAGTGCCCGGACAGCAAGCTGTTGTTTATGAGCGGTTATATGGAAATAGAATATCTGAAAAAAGCGATATCCCTGGATGCCGTGGAGTTTGTGGAAAAACCCATAGAACTGGAAAAGGTGGAAGGGGCGGTCAAAAAGGCAGTGGATTTTGTCAGGGAAAAGGAACGCCATGAAAAAAAAGAAGGACAGTGGCAGAACATGGAACGCCAGAGGCTTTTAAATATGCTCAGACTTAAGACAAAGGATAAGGCTCTGGTTGAAAAAATATGCAGGGAGGTAGAGTTTCCGACAGATACAGGATACTTCGCTGCGGTGATCTGGGCTAAAAAGGAAGGGACGCCAGGGCAGTTGGAGCCTCTTGTTTTTGATACCTGGAAAAAAACAGGGATACCGGTTCTTCTCACTCTTGTAGAGCAGGGGAAATATCTGTTTCTTGCTGCCTGTGGAAAATACCGGATGAGCATGGTAAAAGCAGAATGCCGGAAAATGGCGGAACTGGAGGATGGAATCTGTGTGGGAATGGGATTTGAAACAGATAATCTTATGGCTGTGGCCCAGAGCTGTGAAATTGCCCTTTTAAATGCGGAACAGTCTTTCTTTGACAGCAGCAGGAAGGTGTTTGAAATGGAAGATGAAATTCCCGAGATGAAAAAATTAAATCCGGGCCTGTATGCCGAGTTTGTCAGGATGATAAAGGAGGAGCCGGAGCAGGTGAGGGAATGGCTGCATCATCTGGTTTCACAAATCTGTTCGGAAGGTTTTTACCGTCAGGAGGATATTGTCATGCTCCTGTCCGCATTTGCGGGACTTCTTGTCCAGGAGAAAAATGCCCTGCTTTTATCCGTTGAGGATATCGATACGGAAGACGATATAGAGAGCCGGATCCGGGAAGCTGTTTCCATAGAAGAGGTAATGGGATTATTTGAAAGAATGCTGGATGCCTTTGCCGTTCATCTGGAGCAGGAAAACCAGTATTCCAGGCTGGTACGGGATACCATTACCTATATTGAACAGCATTGTCAGGAAGCTGAACTGTCGGTGACAGATATTGCTGCGAATATGAATTTTTCTGCAGCGCATCTGAACGTATTATTCCGAAAGGAAACGGGTGTGACAATTAAGCAGTATATCAGTGATTACCGCCTTAATTTATCGAAAAAGCTCCTGCTGAATCCGCATATCAGAATTGTGGAGATAGCGGAAAAATGCGGTTATTCTAATGGCAACTATTTTGCTAAGGTATTCAGAAATACGGAGGGGATGACGCCGGTGGAATACCGCAGGAAATATATGAAATAACTGAAAAATGGTTCCGAAAGCAGAATATGTTGCTTTTGGAACCATTTTTCAGTTATTCCGGATCTGTCTATTGAGGCAATCCACTCGCCGGTTTATTCCATGCTGTATTCTTCCCGGAGAACCGCGTAATAAAGGTCATTAAAGAACTCCCCGTCCTGATAAATAGCCTTAATAAACGTCCCCTCTCTGCGCATCCCCAGCTTTTCCATAACCCGCCAGGAACCCACATTCACTTCCAGGGCGCTGGCGCAGATACGGTTGATATCCAGGGTACGGAAGGCAAAGTCACAAAGCTGCTTCGCAGCGTAAGTGGAGATTCCCTGCCCCCAATATTGTTTCCCCAGCCAGTATCCCAGCTCCACAGATTTCTGTCCCCGCCACGGCAGATAGAAGTAGACGATGCCTATAGGACGGCCGTCAGCGAGTATGGTACGTGTGACGCGGGATTTATTTTCTTCCTCCAGGAAGCTTCTGATATCCGCGAGTGCGTCCTCCTTCGTATAAGGATATTTGGGATCGCCGGTATAGCGGACAACCTCCCGGTCGTTTCGCTGTAAGGCCAGATCTTCCGCCTGGGATTCCTCGGGTAAGACGAGTTGGATTTCCATATTCATATCTCCTGTCTGATGTGGATTGGATGTACATAAGATCAATGAAAAAGCCGGTAATGTGTAAAAAAACGGATAATTTCTTACATTATAGAAGCCCGTATTTTATTTGTCAATTTGTTTGAATTAACTGCTGAAAAAATCCTGCTGAAAAAATTAACCTGCATTTTGATGATATATAAAAAAACGTAAAGCAGAATAAAATATACCGCTCATCAGCCCGATTCCTCTTTGAACTATGACTAAAAATAGTTAAAAATGGGGACATAACCTTAAAATCGAGGTGTTTTTTGTGGATATTCAATATTTTATAATAAATCTATAAATACGAAAACGAGGTGAACGAGATTTGAAGCTGATAAACAAAGCGGGAAAATCACAAGGGAAAACGGGAACTGCCGGAATAAGCTGGAAACGGGAATTCCATCGTAACCTGCCGCTCTATATGCTTGTGCTGCCGGCCGCTATACTTGCCATAATTTTTTGTTACATCCCCATGGCAGGGCTTATCATGGCATTTCAGAATTATAAGCCCTGGCTGGGAATCTTTGGTTCGGAATTCGCAGGACTGGATAATTTCCGGCAGATTTTTGAATTCAGGGAATCGTATCAGGCGATTATAAATACGCTCATTATTGCTGTGAGCAAGATTGTATTGGGTCTGATTGTACCGGTAATTATGGCTTTGCTGTTAAATGAGGTAAAACAGCTGGGATTAAAAAAAAGCATCCAGACCCTGGTTTATCTGCCCCATTTCCTTTCCTGGGTTACTGTTGCCGGAATGCTGAGGGACATTCTGGGACTGGATGGTATCATAAATGTTTTTCTGCAGAAAATCGGTATGGAACCGGTTTTTTTCCTGGGAGAGGCGGGGATGTTCCGCCAGATTGCCGTTCTGTCGGATCTCTGGAAAGGGTTTGGCTTCGGAATGATTGTATATTTGGCTGCGATTTCCAATATTGACCAGAATCTGTATGAAGCCGCGGAAATGGACGGCGCAAATAAATGGCAGCAGACACTTCATATCACGCTGCCTGGTATTATGCCAATGGTGATTGTCATGGCGACGCTCAGCCTTGGAAATGTCCTGAATGCGGGCTTTGATCAGATATTTAATCTGTATTCTCCTCTTACATACAGTACGGGCGATATTATTGACACTTACGTATACAGGCAGTCGCTTGTGAACGGACAGTACAGCTTTGGAACGGCAGTGGGGCTGTTCAAATCCGGGATAGGGCTGCTTCTTACTGTTGCCGCATACAAAATAGCCTACAGGTTTGCCGGCTACCGGATTTTTTAGAAGGGGAGGGGAAGGAATATGCGTCGGACATCCGTCAGCAGAAAGATATTTGTGCTCGTAAATACAATTTTTTTGGTAGCTGTGGCCTTGCTGTGCTTATTGCCTCTTGTGAACCTGTTTGCATTGTCACTAAGCGGAAAAAGTGCGGCCAACAGCGGAATCGTTACCTTCTGGCCGGTTGACTTTACTTTGCTTGCTTATGAGAAAACATTCCAGAATAACAATTTTATCCGCTCCATCCTGATTTCTTTTCTCAGGACAGGCATCGGTACGGTGCTCAGCATGTGTGTAATCACTACGGCCGGATATGCACTTTCCAAGGATTTTAAAGGAAGAACACCTCTCATGTGGTTTTTTGTTTTTACCATGCTGTTCAGCGGAGGATTGATTCCGTCCTATCTGGTCAATTCCACTCTCGGGCTGAAAAATAATTTTCTTATCTATGTGCTTCCCGGTGCGTTCAGCTGTTATAATCTGATACTGATTATGAATTTCTTCCGCTCTATTCCCAAGTCATTGGAGGAAGCGGCATTAATTGACGGAGCGGGCTTCTTCACCGTATTGAGGAAGATTTATCTTCCCCTGTCCAAGGCCGGACTCGCCACTGTTGCTCTTTTTATTATGGTGGGGAATTGGAATGAATGGTTTACAGGTATTCTTTATATGTCGGATACCAAAAATTATCCTCTCGCTTCCTTCCTGCAGGTTATTGTTGTACAGGGAAACCAACAGGATTTGGCACTGGATCCCACTTCGGCGGCAGCCATGTCGGAACGTACCATAAAGGCGGCACAGGTATTTATAGGGGCACTTCCCATATTGATGGTGTATCCGTTCCTTCAGAAATATTTTGTGAAGGGTATTGTTATGGGGGCAGTTAAGGAATAAGTGCGCCCGGGAATTATAGAAAATGATTTGCCAGGAAAGCTTATGCCAACAGTCAGGTTTGTCTGAACAGTTATGGCATATGATTATAATTTCAGAAGGAGGAAGGTATTGATGAAGAAAGCGGTAAAAGCGATTTCACTGGTCCTGACAGTGGCGGCAGTCCTTGCGGGATGCGGAAAGGACGGCGGAGGGACGGAGACAGTCAGCACAAAAAATGCGGAGGGCAGGTACGATCCGGTCCTGACGATCCGCATAGCTAAACAGCTGGACGAGAACACAGGCAGATATGGAGAGGGCGAGGACATTAATAAAAATCCCATGGTAGATCTCGCGGTGGAAAAGCTGGGAATTAAGATGGAAACTATTTTGCTTGGAGGAGATGCGGGCAATTATGATACAAAGCTCCGTCTGGCGCTTACCGGTTCGGAGGAGCTTCCTGATGTTTTTCCGGTATACGGGACTCAGATGATAGCCGACATGATTGAATCAGGAAAAGTGAAAGCAATTGATGAGGACATAGAGAAGTACATGCCGGACAGGCTGAAGGAAATATATGATAAATATCCCCAGACCTTCTACCCGGTCATCAAGGATGGAAAAACATACGGCATTGCATGTACCCCTTTCCTGACTGAGGGCCAGGTCATGATAATCAGACAGGACTGGCTGGATAAGCTGGGCCTGAAGGCACCTACCACACTGGATGAATTTGAAGAGGTTATCAGGGCGTTTACGGAACAGGATCCGGATGGAAACGGGAAAAAGGATACCTATGGTTTTACTTATGCAGGCGACAGTATCTACAATACCGGATGGGTTGCGGATCCCGTTATCCTTTTTTCGGCGAATGCAGGAAAACATTATCCGGGAAGCTGGCAGGAGGATGAGAATGGTCAGCTGATATACGGCTCCATCCATGAAGGAAATAAAAAGACCCTGGAACGGATGGCACAGTGGCATGCAAATGGATGGATTTTTCAGGAGGCCGCCGCAACCGGTGCATGGGATGCAATGATGCAGTTTACCGAAGGGAAAGCAGGGATTTTTATCGGAAGGCCATGGGCGATAGGTTCGGTCAGAGATGTGGAAACGGTTTGTCCGGAAGCAGTGATTAAAGCCTATCCCAATATCCTGCAGGACAGCGGAGAGCCTGCTTACCAGGGAGCCCAGATCAACGACGGATGGCTGATGTTCAATAAGGATTTCAACAATATGGAGGCCTTCTTTACCTATTATGACTGGATTTATGACGCGGCGTTCGGGACAGGAGACTTCAAATACGGTTATCTGGAAGGATATGATTATGATATTGTCGGAGATACCGTTGTTTATGATTCCAAATTATTTGATCCTCCGGTAACCGATCCGTTTATGCCGGGAAAATCAACTGTTCTCAAAAATACGCCTTCTATTGATACCATGCAGCCCTATATGGATGTCAGTACGGGAATAACCCCGGAAACCAGTGCTCAGATCAAGGCTGCGGCCGACTTTAAAGCCTCGCCGGATATGGCAGGGGGATATGTGGTGGCCGGAGAACATAAAGACGAGCTGCTCCCGAACCTTTTTAACGGAGAACCTACGGCAACCATGAAGAAAAAATGGGAACAGCTGCAAACTATGGAAAAACAGATCTATACCAACATTATTTATGGGAAGGAGCCCATCGATGCATTTGACAAATTTGTGGAAGAGTGGAAAAGCCAGGGCGGCGACCAGATAACCCAGGAAGTGAATGAATGGTATCAGTCAGTTAAATAAAGGCATGCATCCGGGACTGTCAGCATCTGGCAGTCCCGGTATCATATAGTAAAAAGGTACGAATCCTGCTATAATTTTTTGAGAAAAACAGACGGCGGAGCCGGTATTGGGGTGGGCATGAAAAAAATAAAATCAATTTTTATTATTTTTGGTTTTTTTCTCATTATGATAATTGCGAGCTTTTTAATTTTATACCGGTACAGCGCCATCAGTCTCAGGGAATCACTTATGCGCGTGGCGCAGATTCAGATGGAATATGCCAGGGCCCTTCTGGAACAGAAGATCAATGAAATAGAGATAGAAGCGGACGGAATCCTGAACAGTAATGATTTGAAAGAACTGCAGCTTATGGTCATGGAGGAATATGATCCCTATGAATATGTCATGGGTGTAAAAAATATCAAAGAGTATCTGAACAGACGCCAGAGAAGCAATGTAGGCATGTCAGAATTCATATTGTACTGGCCGGAACAAAACTACCTTATATCCACGCTGAATAAATCGGAGGTAAGGCAGAAAATGCTGGAAAGAGCGGAAAATAACCAGTGGATCTACTGGGAAAAGGAGGTGTATTACGTAAGACGGTATTCGGCGGACTGGATAAGAGCAGATGAAGAACCCTTTCTCTTTATTAAGATGGAACGGGACTACCTGTATAAAATCAAAAATATGGCTTCAGGTATGGGAACCGGGGGGACTCTTCTTGTGCTCCCTGACAGACAAAGCCTCTTTTCTGCCGATGGTATGGAACAGGATCTGCTGGCAGGGCTGGTGAAAAAACAGGATAAGGAAGCCTTCGAACTGGCTGTTGACAACGAAAAATACCAGATTATCAAATCAGGAGCCGTACAAAACGGGCTTGAACTCGTCGCCTATTATCCCCTGAAGGAAATGAGAAAGCCTATTATGGATATGATGGGGATAACCACAAGGCTGCTGGGAGTGATTCTTGCAGTCGGTTTCATTTTTATGGTATTATACTACAAAAATATTCTTCTCCAGCTTAAAATAATTACGGAAAAGCTCAGGCAGGTGGAAGACGGTGACTTCACCTCCCAGATTGAGGTGCTGCCGGATAATGAGTTCTCCTATGTCTTCCAGCAGTTCAATCAGATGGTATCCCGAATCGGCGATTTGGTATTGTCCACGATAAAAGAACAGCAGCTCAGAAACCAGGCGGAGCTGCGTCAGCTGCAGCTTCAGATCCATCCCCATTTTCTTTATAACAGCCTGTCCTATATCGTGACAGTGGCGGATAAACCGGAGGCTGTAACGGAAATGGCCGTTCATCTGGCGGACTATTACAGGTATTGTACCAAAAAGAAGGCAATAACAAGCATCGGGGAAGAGGTATCCTATGCAAAAGCCTATCTGTCCATTATGGCTATGCGCAAAAGCCTGACGTACAATATAAATGTTTCCGAGTCCCTGTATGACACACCGATAATTCCTCTGATTCTGCAGCCTGTCATTGAAAATGCCATCGAACATGCCATTGAAGAAAGAGAAAATGCCAAGTATTTATTTGTTAAAATCTATAAATTGCCGGACGGTTCCGTGCGGTTTGAGATTTCAGATGACGGGGATGGAATGTCTGAAAAGGAGATTGAGCTGCTGCTGGAAAACCTGCATAAAAAGAACCGGGATGAGGAAGAAAGCGTAGGGTTGTGGAATGTAAACCAAAGGCTGATTAATTATTATGATAGTTCTGCGGGACTGCGGTTCGGCAGGAGTATTTGGGGAGGCTTACTGGTTTCCTTTACTATTTTACCGAAGAGGACGGAAAATGAAGCTGTTGATTGCTGATGATGAATTATATATGGCCGAATATATACAAAAACTGGTGGATTGGAGGGATTATGGATTTGATCAGGTTTTCGTCGCAAACGGAGGATCCATGGCCAGGGATATCCTTCAGGATTTCGTGCCGGAGCTTCTGATAACCGATATTAAAATGCCTCGGATATCAGGGCTTGATTTGTCCGCATTCATTGATGAGAAAAAATACCCGACAAAAGTAATTATTATATCCGGCTACAGTGATTTCGGGTATGCCAGGCAGGCGCTGCATTATGGGGTGTCGGAATATCTGGTAAAACCTGTCCTTAAGGGCGACCTGGTGGAAACGCTGGAACGTATCCTGCAGAAGAATTTTGTGTTGGAGGAGAAAAAAGAGAAGGACAAAATCTGCCTGGCCGGCGATAAAAGCGCACTGATTTCCTATGTGAAGAATTACATATATGAAAATTTTGATCAGAATCTTTCTCTGGATGTATTGGGAGAAGTCGTCCATCTCCATCCGGCTTATCTGTCCAAGATATTCAAGGAGGTAACAAATATGAATTTATCCGCTTATATTACGGATATCAGGATGCAGAAAGCTGCTGAACTTCTGGAGCAGACCGAATTAAAAGTCCATGAGGTTATGGAACTCATTGGATATCGGAAAAGCCAGTATTTTTCCAGGCTGTTTAAAGAAAGATTCGGAGTGACGCCTGTTGAATACCGCAGGACAGTGAAGAAGGATTTATCAAATGTATGACTGCCGAAAAAAGGCATCTCCGCAAGAGATGCTTTTTTTGATCCATTGGCGCAATTATACTTATTTGGATAATTAAATGTACTATTGCGATATCAGAAGGCAGAAGATATCGGAGCTTTCGGAGCAGATTTCCATAAAAAATATAATCAAAACGTAATTATTTAAAATTGATAACCATCCCCATATCCTCTTATCATATGATTGCACAATAAAATACCGTTTACCAAAGTGAGGAGGAAAGAATATGGCAAAGCTTGTCATCAATGCATGGGACAGAAAGAGCAAAATCAGCAGGGAGCTGTACGGACAGTTTTCAGAGCATCTGGGCAGAGGAATCTATGAAGGAATCTATGTGGGAGAGGCCTCTGACATCAGGAACGTAAAGGGCATGCGGTGTGATGTGGTGGAAGCCCTGCGGCAGATACAGCTGCCGGTACTGCGGTGGCCGGGAGGCTGCTTTGCGGACTACTATCATTGGAAGGATGGCATCGGCCCCGGGGAAAAGCGTAAAAAAATCGTCAACGCAAACTGGGGTGATGTGGTGGAGGACAATTCCTTTGGGACGCATGAGTTCATGGAGCTGTGTGAGCAGATAGGCTGCGAACCCTATATATGCGGAAATGTTGGTTCAGGTACCGTGGAGGAAATGAGTGACTGGATTGAATACCTGACCTTTGACGGAAGCTCACCCATGTCAGAGCTGAGGGCTGAAAACGGGCATCCCGAAGCATGGCGTGTAAAATACTGGGGTGTGGGAAATGAGAACTGGGGATGCGGAGGCAATATGACGCCTGAGCAGTATGGACAGGAATTCCGCCGTTACCGTACCTTCTGCAGGAATTATGGGGATAACCGGCTGTATTGTATAGCCGGAGGCGCGGATGTTGCCGACTATCAATGGACGGAAGGCGTGATGAAGACCGCAGCTTATACAGGAAACCGGCGTCTTATGGACGGTATTTCTCTTCACTATTATACACAGCCTAATACCTGGGAGCATAAAAAAAGAGCAACGGAGTTTGAACTATCGGATTATTACCGGGGGTTTGTACGTGCCCTGCGTATGAATGAGCTGATCGAAAAGCATTGTGAAATCATGAGCAGATATGATCCCGCCCATGAAGTAGGGCTGGTGGTGGATGAATGGGGAGCCTGGTATGAAGTGGAGGAGGGAACCCATCCGGCTTTTCTCTATCAGCAGGGAACGGTCAGGGATGCCCTGCTGGCAGCGGTGCAGCTGGATATTTTCAATAAGCATTCGGATCGTGTGAAAATGGCTAATCTGGCGCAGATGGTCAATGTAATTCATTCGATTATCCTTACGGAAGGCCGGCATATGATACTTACGCCCACCTACTATGTTTTTGAACTGTATAAAGGCCATCATGATGCTTCTCTGCTTGGAAGCTGGCTGGAGACAGAAGAAATCGGGGATGAGGAGAGCCGTATCCCTTCCTTATCCCACACGGCGTCCATAAAGGACGGAGAGTTACATCTGACTGTCAGCAATCTGTCTCCTTTCCGGTCGGAAGAGATAGACTGTTATCTTCTGGGCTATACCCCGGAGATTATGGAAGGAAGAATCCTTAAGGGAGATATGGCCGCTCATAATACCTTTGACAATCCGGAAAATATAAAGCTGAATGAATTGCAGGAAATCAAAAGAAAGGACGGCGGGATAAGCTTTATCCTTCCGGCATGTTCCGTGGCTGAAATTATCCTTAAAGAAAACAGCCCAAAGAAATAAAATCATAAAAAATAAAAAGAAATCGAAAAAACCTAATCTTGTTGGAAGTACTTTGAGCCATTAGTATAAAGATACAGGAGCTGCCCGGGAGCTCAACAGAAAAAGTAGGAGGATATGCAATGAAAAAGAAAATAGCGGCGATACTGCTCACCTTATCCATGGTGGTTTCCATGGTGGGATGCGGACAGGATGCACAGACCGGCGGTACTCAGCCGGGAGGAACACAGAACGAGAGTAATTCCGACAGTGCCGGTGCAGAAAATATGCCTTCCGACGGAATTCCGGTTCCGGCAGGCTGGGATGATCCTTATGAGGAAACGCTGACGGTCACCATTGGAGGCCTGGGGAATCCGCAGGATATGAACCTTCCGGAGGGTGATACTCTGGAAGATAATGAATTCACCCGCCTTTATAAGGAACGCTGGAATATGGATGTGAAGGTTGAATGGATGGCAGTGGATGAGGCGGCGCTTTCCCAGAAGGTCAGCCTCGCTATCACCTCAGGCCAGATGCCCGATATCATGATGGTACCCAATCAGGTCCTTCTTTCACAGCTTGTGGAATCGGATCTGGTAGCCGATTTGGACTCCGCTTACGAAATCGGTATGAGCCCTTACAATAAGGCTGTGCTGGATACCTATGGAGACCGGAAATTTGATACCTGTACGTTTGACGGAAAGCTGAAGGCTATTTCCAACTATGTACCAGGCTATTCCTATGCCTTTACCTGGATCAGGAAGGACTGGCTTGATAAGCTGGGACTGAAGGAGCCCGGTTCGCTGGAAGAGCTTCAGGCGGTAGCAAAGGCTTTTGTGGAGGAGGATCCGGACGGAAACGGACAGAATGATACCATCGGCCTTCTCTGTGACCAGAGGGTGGGAGGCATCTATAATTCCAATCATACCATGGATCCTATTTTCGGTTATTACGGCTCCTATCCCCGTCAGTGGCTCAAAGATGAAAGCGGCAATGTGACATATGGTACTATCGCGCCGGAAACAAAGGAAGCGCTTGCCACACTCCGCCAGATGTATTCGGATAAGCTGATTGATGAGGAATTTGCGGTGAGGAACCCTAATGACATCAACTCTCCTCTGGCAGCAGGAAAATGCGGTATTATTTTCGGACCCTGGTGGGCGCCGTATACCCTGCAGGATAGTGTAAATAATGATCCGGATGCCGACTGGCAGCCCTATTTATGTCCTTTGGATAAAGACGGGAAATTTAAAACATATCAGCAGGAAATCCATACATACTGGGCGGTGGTAAGAAAGGATTTCCCTCATCCGGAAGCCATTATGAAGCTTCAGAGCCAGCTGAGCGAGTGGCTGCAGCCGGTGAAGGATTTGCCGGAGGGTTATGCTTATCCCTACAGGGGGACTCCTGCAGATGGGAAGACAATCATCCCTCTTAATCTGCAGTTCTCCGAGCAGGATTATATGCCCAAAGAATATGCGGCACTGAATGAAGCGGAAGAAACAAAGGATCCCAGCATTCTCAGTGATGTCATGGTGCCGGTTTATGAGGCAAGGCTTAAGTATAAAGAGGATCCGGAAGCAAACAGGGATCAGTGGTCAGGCTATATGGCCCGTACAGGCGGATATGAGGTGGCAAGCATGGATAATGTCAAGGTAGCGGACAACGGTGTTTTCTTTGCCATGACAGATTCTATGACGGCCAGATGGACCTCTTTGGAAAAGCTGGAAAATGAAGCGCTGCTTGCAATCATAACCGGAGAAAAAGACCTGGATTATTTTGACGAATTTGTATCCCAGTGGAAATCACTGGGCGGAGATCAGATTATGCAGGAAGCGACTGAAATAGTAAAGAATCAGGGCTGATAATGAAGAGCTGACGGCAGCCGGATGCCTGCAGAAAGCAGACATCCGGCTGTTGTAAGGAGGAGGCAACGTGAAAAACAGAAAAGCTAATATTACTTTTCATGCTATGATAGCTCCGGGCATGATTTTTATATTGTTATTTAACATTATACCGCTTGCGGGGCTTATTATGGCCTTCCAGAATTTCCTTCCGGCAAAAGGCCTTTTAGGATCAAAGTGGGTGGGGCTGGATAATTTTAAATTTATGTTCCAGCTGCCCGACAGCAGGCAGATATTTGTAAATACTCTGGTTATTGCTGTTTCCAAAATGATATTAAATCTGCTGGTCCCTCTGGTTTTCGCATTGATGCTGAATGCAATCCGATGTAAACTGTTAAAAAGGACACTTCAGACAATTGTTTATCTGCCTAATTTTATATCCTGGGTAATCCTGGGAAGCATTATTGCGGATATCTTTTCCAAATCAGGAATTATTAATACCCTTCTTTCGGGAGTGGGGATAGAACCCATTATTTTCATGGGCAGCAATACATGGTTCCGCCCCATAGTGATACTTTCCGATGTATGGAAGGGCTTTGGATATAACAGTATTATTTTTCTTGCCGCGCTGGCAGGGATTGATCCCACTCTTTATGAGGCAAGCGCCATTGACGGAGCGACCAGATCCAAACAGCTGATCTATATAACGCTGCCCTCCATTGTGAGCACGATAGTGCTGGTGGGGACACTGAGTCTGGGCAATGTTCTGAACGCAGGCTTTGACCAGGTATTCAACCTGTATAATCCGCTTGTATACCGGACAGGGGATATTATAGATACCTATGTATATCGTATGGGACTGCAGAATGCCCAGTTCAGCCTTGCGACCGCCGTGGGGATGATGAAATCCGTCATAAGCTTCCTGCTGATAATTATTTCCTATAAGCTGGCGGAGAAATTTGCCAACTACCGGATTTTCTGACAGAGTGAGAAAGGTGATGCTAACTATGAAAATAAAAGAAAGACCCGGAGAAAAACTGGGACATTATCTGATTGTCATAATTGTTGTGGCTGTCAGCCTTACCTGCCTGATTCCTTTTTTGAATACGCTGTCTCTTTCCTTCAGCAATAAATCCAGGGCGGCGGCAGGGGAGGTTTTTCTTCTTCCCAAGGGATTTAACCTGGCATCCTATAAGATGCTGTTGAAGGACAGCGGATTTTTTACTGCCTTCGGTGTGTCCGTCCTGCGTGTCATTGTCGGAGGCGGCCTGAACCTTATCCTGACGGTTTTGATGGCGTATCCTCTGTCAAAATCTCCGAAGCTGTTCAGGGGACGCAATGTATATATGTGGATTTTGATTTTCTGCATGATGTTTTCAGCCGGACTGATTCCGCTGTATCTGACGGTCAGCCGTCTGGGACTGATCAATTCCTTCTGGTCACTGGTGCTGCCCGGAGCCGTGCCGATTTATAATGTTATCCTGCTCATGAACTATTTCCGCAATATCAGTCCGGGTATGGAAGAAGCGGCTATCATGGATGGGGCGTCCCATGTGGATATCCTGTTTAAGATATTTCTTCCGATTTCCCTTCCCTGCCTGGCTACAATCACGCTTTTCAGTATTGTTAACCAATGGAATTCCTTTTTTGACGGAATGATATATATCAATACGCCGTCCAAGGTTCCGATGATGACTTATATACAGCAGCTGGTGATTCCTACGGATACCACCAATATTACGGATCCGAGGCAGCTGGAAAATATCATGCAGTCTTCCAACAAGACCCTGAATGCGGCTAAAATTATGATTGCCCTGCTTCCTATATTAGTGGTATATCCGTTTCTTCAAAAATATTTTGTAACAGGAATAACGCTCGGCTCCGTTAAGGAATGAGTGCGCCGGAATTGGAAGGTGAGGGAGGGAAATATGTTATCGGTATTAATTGCTGATGATGAATGGATTGAAAGAGAAGGGATCAGCCTGCTTCTGGAGCAGAGTCCCTATGAATTCCAGGTGTATATGGCGGAAAATGGGGAAGAGGCCATGAAATGCCTGGAAACGCATGCGGTTGATATCCTTTTTACCGATATTAAAATGCCCTTTATGGATGGGCTGGAGCTGCTGGTACAGGCGAATCAGAAATTTAAAGGCCTGAAAATTGTGATCTTCAGCGCTTTCGCAGATTTCAGCTATGCCAAGACCGCTTTGGAAAACCGGGTTCTGCATTATTTCCTGAAGCCGATAGATCCGGATGAATTTCAGAATATCCTTTCCGAAATCGTGGAGACAGTTACAAGGGAACAGGAAGATAGCAGGCGCCTGCAGCGTCCTGGTGCGGGAACGGAGGATGTGATTGGCGCTTTTCTGCATAAAGAGGGGTCTCCGCCGTTATGGCTTAAGGAAATGCTTGACGGCAGAGAGACCTTCCGGCTGCAGCTTTACGATATACAGGATGAAAAGGAAACGGCCATCGCATCCTTTTATGAAGGCATAAGAGATGCGTTCGTTCTTATGAAAAGCTGCATCACCGTAAGTGAGGGGGTATTTCTTTTGCTTCTGCATAAGGGGGATGAAAACGCTCCGGCCGTCATGGAATTTCTGGAACATTGCGGTGTCCGGCAGGCATGTGTTGTGATGGGGAATGAGGCTTCCGGCTGTGAAGAGCTCCAGGACAGCTTTCTGCAGATGGAAGAGATGCTTCGTTTTCATTTTTTTATGGACGGCAATCAGCTGCTCTATGTGAATGAAAGCAATGCGGGATCAGGCAGCTCCGAACAGATTATAGAGAGGATTGTAAAGGAAATCTACCATGGAGTGGATAATAAGAATCTTCCCTATGTAACGGAAAATCTCACCCTGCTTCGGGAAGAACTCCGTTCTCATATTATGGATTCCCAGATTTATGTCAAGTATCTGTATTCTAATATTTTAAAAAGATTATTTGATAACAGCAGTATAGCCTATGGTGATTTTAAAACATATCTGGACAGTCTGTTTGAGGAAAGCTCCCTGTCAGGTATCCATAAGATGATGCTTGCCCTTTCTTCACAATTCATGGAAACTTCTGTGACGGAGGAGGCAGGAGGTTTTGAACATAAAAAGGTGATACGCTCTGTCATTGAAATTGTGGAACAGCATTATCAGGAGGATATCAGCCTGCAGTCCATCGCGGAGGAGGTATATTTATCCCCTTCTTATTTGAGTTATCTGTTTAAAAAAGAGGTGGGAGTCAGTCTGATTAAGTATATAACAATGACAAGGCTGGATAAGGCAAAGGAGCTGCTTCTTTCCGGAAATATGAAAATTTCTGACATTGCCGCGAAAGTGGGATATCAGAATTATTCTTATTTTAATATAACCTTTAAAAATAACATCGGGGTGTCACCGGCTCAGTTCCGGGAACACGGAAGATAGCATGCGGAAGGTAAGGGTTAATGAACAACAGACAGCAGCAGGGAGGAGAAAAGGAAATGAAGATAGGGAGCGGACTGAAAAGAAAGATTCAGAATACTAAGTTTTCCCGGAAGCTGTTTGCCGCTTTCTTCCTTACGTCAAGCATCACATTGATTCCGCTGGGAATTTATTCTTATTACCAGGCCCACAATAATTTACTGGATAAGCAGAAGCAGAGTGTGAAGGAACAGATCTGGCAGGCCAATACCATGCTGAACAGCCAAATCGCCCAGAGCCAGACGGTCATATCCAGTTTGTTGTATAATTCCGAGATCATCCAATGCCTGAATACGGAAAATATCAGCTATTATCAGCAGTATCTGATGTTTCAAAACAGCCTGGAGCCTACGATAGAGAGTATTGTAAGCTCCCATTCCAATATACTTTTTGTTAAAATATATACGGATAATGAAACCTTGAAAGGGCATTCCAGATATCTCTACGATTTGGAAGAATTACCGGATTATGACAAATCCTCAGGCAGGATGCTGCTTAATTATAAGATCAATGACGGAAAGCTTACGGCGTTATGCCAATATCCTTTCCAGGGGGCGGATTTGACAAATGTTCTGTATATCGAGTTCCGTATTTCGGAATCACTGGGGCTCATGCTGAACGGAGAGAAAAAATTATTATTGATAGACGGCAGTGAAAATAGGATATTCGAAAGTCCGGGGACACAGGGGTATGCGGAGTATGAAAAGGCGGAGAATTATCAGGAAGTCAGGCTGAACGGAGAAAAGTATATTCTGTTCGTGAACAATATACCGGAAACAGGATGGAAATCGCTCTGCTTTGTACCTGAAAAAAATATGGAAATCAACGATCCATCCATATTAAGGGCGACCTTCCTTGTATTGATTCTTGCCATTTTTCTATGTCTGCTGATGAGCTGGCTGCTCTGCCGCTGGCTGTTAGGCCCGATGGAGAAGCTGCGGAAGCATATCCGCCAGGTGGAGGAGGGGGATTTTTCTATTGAGGTTTCTTCCGAGGCGGAGGATGAAATAGGGCAGCTTACGAATGCCTTCGGCGCCATGATTAAAAAACTGAACGTATTGGTTAATGAGGTATACCGGAGCCAGATCGTTCAAAAAGAGGCAGAGTTCAAGATGCTGCAGGCCCAGCTGAATCCCCATTTTCTGTACAATACGCTTTCCTTTATTAATTGGAGCGCGCTCAAAGCAGGGGAAAAGGAGATTGCTAAAATCAGCAGGGATATATCCTCCTTTTACAGGACAGCCTTAAACAGCGGAAAGGCGACTACAACGGTAGAGGAAGAGCTTTTAAATGCCCAGAGCTATATCAGCATCCAGCTGGCTCTGCATAATAACAGCTTTGATGCGGAATATGAAATCGGTGAGGAATGCAGGCCGTGTCAGATAATATGCAATATCCTGCAGCCGCTGATTGAAAATGCCCTGGAGCACGGAATAGATAAAAAGCGGGATGGCCGCGGCGTACTGCGTATATTTGTCCGGAAAGAGGGGGAAAAACTGGTATTGGCGGTTACGGATAACGGGCCGGGCTTTGCAGGGGATGAAGAAAAACAGGCCATAAATCAGGAATCGAAGGGATACGGGCTGAAAAATGTAAATGACAGGATCCGTATTTTCTATGGCGATGATTATGGGATTGAAATTTACAGCAATGCAGGAGAGGACACGAGAATCCAAATCCGGATTCCGGTTTCAGCGGAAGTAAATTGAATGGAAAGCAGCGGCAGCGTATTTGCGGATTGTATCCGGAAATACGCTGCCGCTTTTTCCTTTTCCCTTTTTCCATCGAAAAAAGGATATCTATTGCTATTTGCTATGTCTTTTGCTATAGTAAAATATATATGCATATGAGCAATAAACGAATTCCGATGGTGACGGGTACGGTGATGGCATACAAAGAATCTTGGTGAGCCATAGGAGCACAGTCGGATTCAGGATTGAGAGGAGATTTACATGAAAAGACTGCTGAAAGGGCTCAGCCCGGAAGGAGAGGCCCTCTTAAATCTTATCCCCGGAGGGGTTATGCAATGCAGGAATGACAGTAGCTATACCATCGTTGAGGTCAACGATGGTTTTCTTAGCATGTTTGGGTATACGAGAGAAGAGCTGGATGAAAGGTTCCAAAATCGTTTTTTTCAAATGATTCATCCGTCGGATCAGCAGAATTTCCTTATTGAAGCAGAACGGCAGCTGGAAAAAGGCGATCGGCTTTCCCTAAGCTATCGGGTTTTGTGCAGGGACGGAAGCTATAAATGGATTGCCAGCAGCGAAAAATTGTTTGGGGATGAGAAGGAGGAACGTTTTTTCTGTATTTTCCTGGATCTTACCGAGGTCAGGGACGCACAGGAGAAGCTGCGTCTGTCATTGGAACATCTGGAAATTATTATGAACCAGTCCTCCGACATTATTTTTGAATGGGATCTCATCGCGGATTCCATATCCTTTTCCCCGAACTGGCTGGAAAAGTTTGGCTATGCCCCGCATTATGACGGCAGACAGCAGAAGGAAGAAATGCTGCATAATTTTTATCCCGATGATGTGGAGCCGATGGCGGCATTTATGGAAGAGGCCAAAAGGGGCATATCCGATTCGGTCATTGATGTTCGGATCCGCAGCTTTCAGGATCAGTATATCTGGTGCCGGATACGGGCGGCGACCCAGTACAGTGCGGAAAACACACCGATTCGGGCGGTGGGGACAATTTCAGATATTGACGAAGAAAAACGGATGGTGGAGGAACTGCGCAGAAGGGCGGAGCTGGATGCTTTGACAGGCCTTTATAACCATACCGAAACGGAACGGAGGGCGGAGCTGTACCTGGCGGATAAGCCGGATACAATCTGTGCCATGTTTATCATAGATGTGGATAATTTCAAGCTGGTAAATGACGGTCAGGGGCACCTGTTCGGAGATGCGGTTCTGGCGGAGCTGGCGGCAGGCATGAAGAAAATAACGCGTAAATCGGATGTGATCGGCAGGATCGGCGGAGATGAGTTCGCCATGTTTCTCAAGGATCTTCCGTCGGTCAGTATTGCCGAGGATAAGGCCAGGAAGCTGCTGCAGCTGTTTCAGAACCTGTTTCAGGGAGAAAAGCAGTCTGTTGAGGTGACCTGCAGCATCGGTGTGGCAGTTTATCCGTGGGACGGCAGCAGCTATCAGGAGCTGTACCACTGCGCAGATCTGGCGCTGTACCAGGCCAAATGCTGGGGCAAGAACCGGTTCGCACGGTTTGATGCCGGAAGCATGGCGGCGATGGATCGGATTGGCTATTCCTCTTTGGGAGCGTCCATCGATTCGGATCAGAATACAGGCGGAAAGACCGGTGATTTGGTCAATTACGTATTTCAAATTCTGTATGATACAAATGATATCGATGATGCCATCAAAACTATTCTGGAAATCGTAGGCAGGCGCTTCGATGTGAGCCGCGCCTATGTGTTCGAAAACAGTTTCTGCGGTAATTATGCGGATAACACCTATGAATGGTGTAATGAGGGGATTATACCCCAAAAGGAGTTTCTGCAGCAATATCCCTATGAGAAGGTGGAAGGCTACAAGGATCTGTTTCGGGATAATTCTGTTTTTTACTGCCGGGATATCCATTCCCTCACACCCGCCCAGAGCCGGCTTTTTGAAAGTCAGGGTATCTGTTCCACCCTTCAGTGCGCGCTGTATGATGACAAAGAATTCTGCGGCTTCATCGGCTTCGACGAATGTACGGGGCTGCGGATGTGGAATAAGGAGGAGATTGGCATCCTTTCTCTGGTCGCCCAGATGCTGACTACATTTTTGTCAAAAAAACGGGAGGCCGACCGCAACAGACAGATCCTGGTTCAGCTGAATACTATTCTGGATATGCAGGATGCCTATATTTATGCGATTCGGCAGGATACCTACGAGCTGCTGTATATGAATCAAAAACTTCTCAGGCTGGATCCGTCCGCCAGGCCCGGCATGGCCTGTCATCAGGCATTTTACGGACGCAGCGCCCCCTGTGAGAACTGCCCTCTGACCGGCGCCATGGAGGTTTATAACCCTCAGTACGGCATCTGGGCAAAGGTTCAGTTTTCCCCAATGAAATGGGGAGATGACAGCGCCTATCTGATCAACTGTGCGGATATCACGGAATATAAGCGGATGCAGGAAAAGAAAGGCAGCGGGAGATAAAAATATCGGGAAAATACATATTACGGTACTGAGCATGCTGTGAATTGCGGTTACCTGGGGTAAGGCAGCCGCATCAAGGTGCCGGTCGGGATAAAGAGGTGGATGCAGTGGCGGTGATGGCAAAAAGAAAAATCCTGGTGGTGGAAGACAACGCCCTTAACAGAGGTCTTTTATGTGAAATATTAAAAACCGAATATGACGTTGCAGAGGCGGAAAACGGCCGGGAGGCTCTTGCCATTTTACGGCAGGAGGAGGGAAATTTTTCCCTTATCCTGCTGGATATTGTCATGCCCGTTATGGATGGCTATGAGTTCCTGGCCGTGGTCAAGAATGACCCTGATTTTTCCTCCATCCCGGTGATTGTCACCACACAAAATGACGGAGAGTCGGAAGAGGTGACAGCCCTTTCCTGCGGCGCTGCCGATTTTGTGGTCAAGCCTTATAAACCCCAGATCATCCTGCACCGTGCTGCCAATATCATTCACCTGCGGGAATCCGCCGCCCTCGTCAATGAGTTCCGGTATGATCGGCTGACCGGCCTTTACAGCAAGGAATTTTTCTGTCAGCAGGCAGGGGAGCTTCTGCACCAGAATCCGGATAAGGAGTATGATATCATCTGTTCCGATATCGTTAATTTTAAGCTGGTCAATGATATTTTCGGTATTCCTGCGGGGGATCGGCTCCTCCGGATGGTTGCGCAGGAGTATACCGCTCTGACAGAGGGAAGGGGTATCTGCAGCCATTTCCATGCGGATCAGTTTGCATGTATCATTGAACATAACTGGGATTACACAGAGACCATGTTTCAGGATTCCTGCAGCCGGATTAACCTGTTGTCCCAGTCACAGAATATTGTGATGAAGTGGGGAATCTACCGTGTGGAGGACAGGAATGTTTCCGTAGAGCGGATGTGTGACCGGGCGCTGCTGGCAGTTCGGAGCATCAAGGGAATATATAAGAAATTTTTTGCCTACTATGACGATGAGCTCCGCAGCAAGCTCCTGCAGGAGCAGGAAATCGTTGACAGCATGGAGTCCGCTCTGGCACAGGGCCAGTTTGAAATCTACCTTCAGCCGAAGTACCGTCTTAAGGATAACCGGATGTCCGGCGCCGAAGCGCTGGTCCGCTGGAACCATCCGGAATGGGGGCTGCAGTCTCCCGCAGTGTTTATTCCGCTGTTTGAGCGCAACGGTTTTATTACCCGGCTGGATCAATATGTCTGGGATAAGGTCTGTGCCGTTATGCAGAGCTGGAAGAATAGGGGACTGCCGCCGCTGCCGGTTTCCGTAAACGTATCCCGGGCGGATATTTATAACGCGGATCTGACCGCTGTTTTAATGGGACTTCTGCAGAAATATGAGCTTCCGCCTGCCAGCCTCCATTTGGAAATCACCGAAAGCGCCTATACGGAAAATCCAAGACAGATTATCGAGACCGTCAGTCATCTACGGGAACTGGGCTTCGTGGTGGAAATGGATGATTTCGGAAACGGGTATTCGTCCTTACATATGCTCCATGAAATGCCTGTGGATGTTCTGAAGCTGGACATGAAATTCATCCAGAGCGAGCCGGTGACACCGGTCAACCAGGAAATCATGCGGTTCATCATCAACCTTGCGCACCTGATGTCGCTGAGTGTGGTGGCGGAGGGCGTTGAAACAGAGGAACAGCTGGAACGCCTGCGCAGGATCGGCTGTGAATGCGTGCAGGGGTATTATTTTTCAAAGCCGGTTCAGGTAAAAGAGTTTGAAAAGCTTATGGAAGAAAACGATGCGGTTGGAAAAGCGGGGAATCAGGATTCATGAGAAAAAGGATAAAAAATAGAGAACGTTCTGTGGAACGGAGCCAGATGATAAGCGTTGTCAGCACAGGAATTCTCATTCTGCTGATGCTATGTTATCTGTTCATGACCATTGGCAACTCCGCCAGGCTTGCGGCACAGACAGAAATTATTTCAAACCATCCTTTCGAGGTGGTAATTTCCGCCGGTGACGTAAAACTCTACGTATCGGAGATGCAGCTGCGCACCGATCGGCTGAAGCGCCACCATAACAGCGAAGATGTGGAATTCGCAGGCAGTAAGCTGGACGAGCTGGTGCTCTCCCTGGATGAACCGGTCACACGGATCAATGATTTGTATCTGGGAAATGCGGAGGATGTGCAAAACCTCAGGAACACTCTGGCATTATTACAATCAGAACAGAAAGATTATCTTGTTTTCTGTGAGCAGCAGAATCTTACGGAAAAGGAAATCGAGGCTTATGCCCAGGAGCATCTGGAGCCCCTTTATGACCGGGCGCTCCAACAGACCGGGGAGATCATTGCGGTTGCACAGGCAAAAAAGGTGGGATATGGCATTACTGCAGAAAGGCTGCGCGTAACCAACCTGATTGGATCAGGTATACTTATGGTGTTGATGATTGTCGTACTGCTGATCTCCCAATATGTCCTGCACCGGCAGAGAGAGGAACTGGTTTACCGGAACAGGCTTTTTGATAAGCTGTCATTGAGCATCGACGATGCGTTCATCATCCGGGAGGCGGACACCGGAGTCATTAATTACTGCGGACTTAATCTGGAACGAATCCTGGGAATTACGGTTATGGATGCGGAGGATTTGTACGAAGGTTTGAAAGAGGAGGATGCCCGGGCGTTTCGGGAGGGAATTCGTGCGCCCGGGTTCGTTTCGCCATTTGAAAGGCTGGTGGAATATACCAGGCCCAACAAGGAAAAACGCTGGATGCAGATCCGAGTATACAGGGTGGAAGATTTGAATACACCGCAGCTTATCACTGTGTTTTCTGACCGTACCGAAGAGGTCCGTTCCCGTCAGGCGCTGCAGGAAGCCATGCTGACGGCAGAACGCGCCAACATGGCAAAGAGCGATTTCCTGTCCCGGATGAGCCACGAAATCCGCACGCCCTTAAATGCCATCATCAGTATGACGGCAATTGCGGCGGCTTCGCTTGATGAGCCTGCCAGGGCAGAGGACTGCCTTTCTAAAATCACCTTTTCTTCCAAGCATCTGCTGATGCTGATCAATGATGTGCTGGATATGTCAAAGATTGAGAGCAACAAAATGGTGCTGCAAAACGAACCCTTTGATATTTTTGAGCTGGTCAACGGTTTTGTATCCACCGTTTATGCTCAGGCAAAGGAAAAGGGAATTGCATTCCGGGAAACGATGGATGGTTTCGGTGAGGATACCGTCTTTATCGGAGATTCGCTTCGGCTTAACCAGATCCTCTTGAATCTCAGCTCCAACGCGGTGAAGTTCACACCGTCCGGAGGCAGGATCCGTCTGGATGTTTCACGGCACAGAAACGGAAATACAACTGATATCATCCGTTTTATCATTTCTGATACGGGAATTGGTATGACAAAAGAGGCTGTGGGCAGAATTTTCCAGCCCTTTGAACAGGCCGATGCTTCTATTGCCAAACGTTTTGGCGGTACCGGGCTGGGCATGTCTATCACCAGAAATTTGATCACGCTGATGGGCGGCCAGATTCAGATAGAGAGTGAACCCGGCGGCGGAACCTCCTGTATTGTGGATTTACCGTTCCAAAAAGGAGAAGAGAGATGCCGTCCGGAGCCTGATTTTGCACAGCTTGGGCTGCAGGCACTGATTGTGGATGACGAACGGCAGGTCTGCGAACAGACCGCCATACTTTTAGAAAAAATAAAAATTGCTGCGCAATGGCGTCTGTCCGGAAGCGAGGCTGTGGAACGGGTGAAAGAGATGCACAGGGAAGGACGGGATATCGACCTGTGCCTCATTGACTGGAAAATGCCGGATATGGATGGGGTTGAGGTAACCCGGCGTATACGGAAGGAGGTTGGGAATGCGGTTCCCATTGTAATGATATCCGCTTATGATATCTCAGAGGTGGAGGAAGAGGCGCGGGCGGCAGGTGTGAATGGATTCCTTCCCAAACCCCTTTACCGTTCCTCTGTCTATGCGGCCATTAAGTCTGCGCTGGAGCACAAAGGACAGACGTTTGCAGGGGAAGAAAAAAAGCCGGCCGGAAAGCTGCTGGAAGGTTTTCATCTGCTGGTGGCGGAGGACAATGCCCTCAATCAGGAAATCGCGGCAACGCTTCTGCGCATGGAGGGCGCTGCGGTAGACTGCGTGGAGGATGGTCAGCAGGCGCTGGATATATTCCTTGCCTCGAAGCCCGGTGAATATGATGCTATCCTGATGGACGTACAGATGCCTGTTATGGACGGGCATGAAGCCACAAGACAGATACGTGCTTCAGAACATCCGCTGGCCCGTACAATTCCCATCATTGCTACAACAGCCAATGCCTTTAATGACGATATCTCCGCCGCTCTGGCGGCCGGGATGAACACCCATGTCAGCAAACCGCTGGATATCATACAACTTTGTAAAACTCTTGCGGATTGTATCCAAAAATAGGATAATAGAAAAGGAGAGACAGCAGAAATACATAAAGGGAGTGTAGATACATATTGAAAAGATGGATTGCAAACTGGATTAGGCGGGTAAATCTTATATTCCTACTGGGGGTCTGGGCTGCCGCATCAGTTCAGAATGTACAGGCGGCCGAACAGGAGCCGCGGGTGCTGCGAGTCCCTTTCCCTCAGGTGACTGGAATGACAGAAACAACACCGGACGGCCGCCGTCAGGGGCTGGTGGTGGACTACCTGAATGAGATTGCCAAATATACCGGCTGGGAATATGAGTATATAGACACAGATGGTGACTCTATGGTTAAGGAGTTTCTGGAGGGCAAGTATGACCTGATGGGGGGAAACTACTATTCCCCGGGCTTTGAGGAGCTTTTTGCCTATCCGGATTATAACATCGGGTACAGTAAATCAGTGCTCATGGCCCGAAAAGATGACAGCAGTATCAACAGCTATGATCTGCGGAGCCTGAACGGCAAAACCATCGGCGTTTATGAGCGGGCACAGGAGAACATCCGCAGGCTTAAGGAATACCTGTCCATGCACGATTTGGACTGTGAGATCCGTACCTACAGTTATGAGCAGCTCACGGAAGACGGGAAGCTCTACCCCTACCTGGAAAACGGAGAGGTAGACCTGCTCCTTGGAAACGGGTTTGAGGATCCCATGAATTTCCGTATCATCGCATCCTTTGATTCGCAGCCCTATTATATAGTGACCCATGTGGGTAACCAGGAGATTCTGGATGGATTGAATATGGCTATGGAGAAGATCGCGGATTCCAACCCGAACTTCGGTGCAAAGCAGTATGAAGCGAATTTCAGTAATGAGGGAGCAATAGATATTCAGTTCAGTGAGACAGAGAAGGATTATGTCCGGAACCGGGCTGCGGTCACCGTGGCGGTACCTGAAAACTATCATCCCCTGTTTTGTCTCAATGCAACAGACAACCTGCATAAAGGGATCGTGCCTGATACCCTTGAGAAAATCGCAGAGTTTACAGGGCTTACCTTTACGTATGTTTACACCGATACCTACGGCGACGCGCTGAATATGGTCCGGCAGGGGAAGGCGGATCTGCTCTGCTTTTATATGGGAACTGAGGAAGAATCTGTCCGCCAGGGACTTACGCTCACCTCGCCCTATGTGAATATGAATAATATCGTAGTCCGTAATAAGACATCCTCCTATCCGGACGAAGGACTGGTCTGCGCCGTCGTCAATGGACAGGATCTGCCTGTCGGGATTGAAGCGGCTGAAGTGAGGAAATATCCTACTGTCACGGAAGCGCTCCGGGCGGTAAACAAAGGCGAGGCAGACTTTATTTATGGTCTGGCCAGCCGCTTTGAGCTGGATATTCAGCGCTATCATTTCTCTAATCTGGTGCCCGTTACCCTTGTCAATGATCGCAGCGACCTCTCCTTTGCGCTGGAAAGGCCTTCGGATCCCGACCTGCTGACCATTCTCAACAAGGCCATAAACAGCCTTTCCTCAAAAGAGCGTTCCACGATTCTGGATCGGAACCTGATTTCTATCGGGACGAACGAGCTCTCACTGATGGAACTCATATACGCCTATCCCGTGGCCTTTGTCGTCGTGCTGACATTGTTCCTGTCAGTACTGTCGGTGTTTTTGTTTGGGATCTATCGGGCGCGGATGCGGGCGGCCCTCATGAAGAGCAATCTGGAGAAGGCTGAGGCGGAGAGCCGTGCCAAGGGAGAATTCCTTTCCCGTATGAGCCATGAGCTGCGTACGCCCATGAATGCCGTAATAGGACTCACAGACCTTACCGGCATGATGGAGGGAGTGCCGCCGGAGGTGCAGGAGAATCTCTCAAAGCTCCGCACGGCATCCCATTACATGCTGGATCTGATTAACAACATACTGGATATGAGCCGTATCGACAGCGGAAAGCTTTCTCTCGCAAAAGAACCCTTTTCACTGGAAAGTATCCTGGATGGGATCCGGATGATGATGGAGTCTGAGGCGCAGAGAAAGGGCCTGATTTTCACACTGGAAAAGAATCTGGTGCACAGCGGTCTTGTCGGTGACGGCATTCGTTTGCGGCAGGTGCTTATCAACCTGCTTTCCAACGCCTTCAAATTTACCCCGGCAGGGGGGAACGTTTACCTGCGGGTAACGGAGGAGGGCGGAACAGAGGAAGAGGCATCCTTTACCTTCCGGGTGATTGATACCGGGACAGGCATCACCCCGGAGGACCAGAAGCGTATTTTCGAGAGCTTTGAGCAGGTGGGCACCAGTTACTCAAAAAGCCAGGGCACGGGGCTGGGACTTGCTATCAGCAGAAGTATTGTCCGGAAAATGGGGGGAGAACTGAAGGTCAGCAGCCAGCCGGGAGAAGGAAGTGAATTCTTCTTTACCGTAACTCTTCCCCTGAAAAATTCGGCGGAAATCTTTGCCTGCGGACAGAATGTGCAGCCCGGAGACAAGTTGCTGGAGGGTATTCCTATTCTTATGGCGGAGGATAACGATCTTAATGCCGATATCGCGGCACAGCTTTTGGAGATTCAGGGGGCAAAGGTAAGCCGCAGCGTGAATGGCAGGCAGGCGGTAGAGATGTTCTCCGAAAGCAGGCCAGGCGAATTCCGGGTGATCCTCATGGATATCCAGATGCCCGAGATGAATGGATTGGATGCGGCTCGTGCCATCCGATCATTGGATCGCCCGGATGCGGCCGATATTCCCATTGTGGCTATGACTGCGAATACCTTCACAGAGGATGTGGACGAGGCGATGGCAGCGGGCATGAATGAATTTATCCCAAAGCCGCTGGATGTCAACTATCTTTACCGGCTGCTTCGGGAATTGCTGGATAACGGGGATTCCCAGTAAAAGGTGGTCAGACGGTATTGATAAGGGAAGAAAATAATTGAATAAAGAAAAGGCCGCCGGCCGGTATCTGCTGTTATTGTGACAGGGGATACCGGCCGGTAATTTTATGCCCGGAAAACGGATCGGGCTATGCTGTGAAGATACACCACCGAACACCGTAACAGTCGGTGAGATCCGTCATGCAGGAACTGAAAACGCTTGCCCCTAAGGGAATGCGGACACTTCCTTTATCGGATAATGCTTCATATGCTTTTGTTACTAAATCTTCTTTGCCAGGTTCAAAATGCAGGCAGAACTGCATGATATTGCCTGTAACATCGCCTGTCCCATCTTCGTCTTCTCTGTCTGCAACAGCTAAAATATAGCCGTCTATGCTCAATTCAGAGTGAAAGACCTTCCCCTCCGGGGTATGGTGGATTTCCAGCACTTCTGCACCAAAAGCCCTTTTGTACAGCTCGATTGCCGCTGTGGCATCGCTGACGTATGTCTGCAGCATAATACGTTTCATAATAATTGAATTCCTCCTGCTTGGTGTACGGTTTACTAGTTTAAAAATTTATTAATTATAGCACGGAAATTCGTAGGAGACAATGGGGGTAAAGTGACATGGTAACAGAGTGACCGCATGATGGCTGATTTATTTTTTCTGCAGCAATTTGATTTTGGGGACATAATTGGTCTTTTCAGGCCCCAAATAACAAAAAATAAAATTTGCTTACTATAATGAATATCAGTAACAAAAACGCAGACAGGAGCTGAAAGTATTATGGTTAAAAAGATATTAATTGCATTGAGGTGTTATAGTTTGGGATTTTTATTAATCTTCTTGGTTGGGGGCTGCGGCAGTAAAATGGATGATGGTTCGGAGGTTATTTCTTTGTCTCTGAAATCGGAGGTAAAAGGAGTTTGTACGACGAGAAATTATATAGACAGATTGAAGTAACTATAATATTTACTATTTGAGGTATTTAAATTTATCATATACTGAGATAATTGTGGAAAGTTGATTGCCAGTAAGCTATAATAAATATAATTATAGATTAATGGGAGGATGAATTGTCGTGGGAAAAACTTGTATTTATTGTAAAAGAAATTTGGGCTTTTTGAATGGAAAGATTAATTTAAATGATGGTAATGCTATTTGTACAGCTTGCGCAGAAAAAGCGGGAATAAATACATTTTCTGGAACTGCAATAGTAGCGGCTCAAAATATAAGTTCGGAAAATCTGATACGAATGATAGATGGGAAGAAGCCATTAACAAGCGAAGATATGATGCTTGTTCCATATAGGGAAAAAAATATGGCCCGCATTGATAATTTTACACCAACGAATAGAGTGGGAATATTGGTACAATTTGATGATAATGCGAAAGAATTTATAGTTGGAAACGGGGATACAGCGGACCTTTTTCAATATGAAAATATAGTGGATTATGAGTTGTTACAAAATGGTGCTACTGTTTCAAAAGGTTCTATGGGAGGTGCTGTTGTAGGAGGTTTATTATTTGGAGCAGCAGGTGCAGTTGCAGGCGCTGCTGGAAGTAAGCGAGTAGAAATTGATGTATGCACAAATTTATCAATTAAGCTTACATTAAAAGATACATATAGAAAAGTATGTTATATAACATTTATAAATAGCAGTTTGGCAACAAATTCAAATGCTTACAATGTTGCGTATACATTAGCACAAAACTGTATGTCATATTTTAAAATTGCATGTGATATGGTTCAAGAGGGCCAAAAACCAAATAACACTATGGTACAAAGTTCTAATGCAGATGAACTAAGAAAATTTAAAGAACTTTTGGATGATGGTATAATAACAGAAGAAGAATTTCGAGTAAAAAAGAAGCAATTATTGGGATTATAGCTGTATGTTCATAAGGGCTGCACAGATTATGTGTAGCTCTTTTATTATACAATATAAAATAGCGAGGATATCAAGAAAGAAAAGGTACTTCAAGTGGTAGACCTGCACTTGCGGATCTTTCCACAAATACTGTGAAAAGTAGAGAATCGAACTTAGACATATGAAATATGAAATTCCAGAACAGGGTATGGAATTACAGTTTGTGCACCGTTTGATAATCTGCCGTGGTTCAGGAAGGTGGGAAAAAGTGTGTGAAGTATTTCCTTTGGGAGACTTTGACAGTCTGTAAAAAGCTAAAAATCCCGTTGACGCTGCTTCCTTCCCATGCTATAGTAAAAATTAATACGGCGGTAGGTTTACCGCCTGTTAAAAAAAGATGATTGTCCGGAGGAAACCCATGAAGCGCTGCTGGTAGTAAACCACAACTGAAAGACTGACAAAGAACCCCATTGCTATTAAATCGGCGGCTTTTTTGTCAAGGAGATTCGTAGGATGCGGAAAGAATCCGCATACAATACGGATTTATTTTTGTTGTATTTACAGACAGGCAGCAGGGAACAGCGTTTGGCACAGGCCGTCATGCAGGGGGAAGAATATACTTCCACACGAAAACATGATGGGTGCTGTGCATGTGTACCGGTTTTTTGCACTGTTTGGAAACAAACAGTGTTTTTTTATGGAAAATCCGGGATAAGGGGAAAAGAGAGGACTTTTATCATGTTATATCAGATTTGCAACGGAGCAGTAAAATTCGCGGCGGAAACAGTGCTGGAGCATATAAATTTTGAAATCCGCAAGACTGAGAAAATTGCGGTAGTGGGACGGAACGGATGCGGGAAAACCACTTTATTGAAGCTTATTGCGGGAGAGGTGGAACTGTCCAAAAGGGATAGCGATGAGGATATCTATATCGCCAAAGCAGGAAAGCCGGTAATCGGATATTTAAAACAGAATGCATTTGAAGATGATTCGCTGACCATGGAAGAGGAAGTGAGAAAAGCCTTTTCAGATATCCTTCAGATGAAGGAAGAGATGGAACGCCTGGTGGCTGTCATGGATGGGGAAGGCGGAGAAGCGGTGATTTCCCTCTATGTGAGGCTGGAAGAACAGTTCGCTTACCTGGGCGGCTATACCTTTGAAAAAGAATATGAAATCGTTCTGAAGAAGCTGGGCTTTGCTCCGGAGGATAAAAAGAAGAAGCTTTCCGAGTTCTCCGGAGGACAGCAGACGAAAATAGCCTTTGCCAGAATGCTTTTGAGTAAGCCGGATATCCTTCTTCTGGATGAGCCTACCAATCATCTGGATATGGCGACTATTAACTGGCTGGAAGGGTATTTGAAGGATTATGACAGGGCCGTAGTCATCGTATCCCATGACAGGATGTTTCTGGATCGTGTAGTGGATGTGGTTTATGAAATAGAATATAAAACAGCGGTGCGGTATCCCGGAAATTATTCCGCATTTATGGAACGCAAACGGCTGAACTGGGAGAAGCAGAGAAAAGATTATGAACTGCAGCAAAAAGAAATCGAACGGCTGCAGACACTGGTGGAGCGGTTTAAAAACAAACCTACCAAGGTGGCAATGACCCGGTCAAAGCTCAAACAGATCGAACACATGGTTAAGGTCGATGCGCCTGTCAGATATGATTTGAAAACCTTCCATGCAGATTTTAAGCCGGAAAGAGAAAGTGTTACGGATGTACTTCGGGTATCCCAGCTTGCAATAGGCTATGAGAAACCTCTGGCGACAGTGACATTTGAACAGAAAAAAGGTCATAAAATAGGCATAATCGGCGACAATGGCGCCGGAAAGTCAACTCTGCTTCGTACGCTTACCGGTCAGCTGGTGCCTCTGGGCGGCAGTTTTGCCTTTGGGGACAGAGTGGATTGGGGATATTTTGAACAGCAGATGGCGCAGTATACCAGTGATAAAACAGTTCTCGATGATTTCTGGGAGGAATTTCCGGATCTGAAGCGCCTGGATGTCCGTTCCTGGCTGGGAGCATTTTTGTTCGGGCAGGAGGAAGTATTTAAGCAGATCAATATGCTGTCAGGCGGGGAGAAGGTGCGGCTGGCGCTGGCTAAAATCTTCCGCCGACTGCCTAACTACCTGATTCTTGATGAGCCGACCAACCATATGGACATTGTGGGCAAGGAATCCCTGGAGGCCATGCTTAAGGAATATCCCGGAAGTGTACTTTTTGTATCCCACGACAGGTATTTTGTAAAGGAAATTGCGGATTCCCTGCTGGTATTTGAGGAAGGTGCCGTAAATTATTATCCCTATGGTTATGAGCAGTACTGGGAAAAGGTGCAGGCGGAACAGCAGGAACAGCCGTTACCGGATGACAGAAAAATACAGCGTCCGGGAAATGCACCCGATATTCTGCGGAAGAAAACAGGACAGGAAGAACAGTCAGTATATAATGAGAAGTCAGAAGTGGATCAGAACAGCCAAAAGGGCTATAATCCGGGAAAAGAAGCGGCTAAAAAGAAACGTCGCCAGGAACGTCTGGAAATGCTGATTGAGGAGAACGAAGAGCAGATAGCTGCATATCAGGTACAGTTGGAGGATCCTGCGGTGCAGGCAGATTATGAAAAGCTGATGGCTCTGGAAGAACTGCTCCGAGCGGCAAACGAACGGCTGGAAGAACTGATGGCGGAATGGGATGGAATAATAACATAATTGCGATGAAAATGGTTCCGGGGGACTCCTGCGGAACCATTTGCTTTTATAATACTCATACATTCTAGGGGTTGAAAAGAATCATATGCAGGATTGCAGATTCCTGCCCTATATTTTTATAGGAATGGATTACATCGGCCTTAAACCGGATACTTTCCCCCTTTTCAACAACGAAGCTTTGCCCGTCGGCGTAAATTTCAATTTTACCCGCAAAAATTGTAATAAATTCGACGGTTCCTTTTAAGTGCGGTTCCGATTCCCAATAACTGTCTTTGTCTAATTCCAGATAATACACTGCAAATCTACGATTCTCATCGTCCGGAAAAAGGGAATAGTTTTTTACCTTTCCTCCATCTTCAAGCAGCGGTTGGAGTTCTGCTGTTCTGACAATTTCATAGGGATTTTTAGGACGGACGGTCAAAGCATCAAACGGTACTTTCATTCCATTTGAAATTTTCCACAGCGTTGATATAGTCGGGTTTCCGTCGCCCCGTTCAATCTGTGCAAGCATACTCTTACTGACACCGCTCAGCTTTGCAAGCTCGTCCATGCTCAATTTATTTTCTTCACGCAGTCTTTTAATATTTTTAGCAACAATTACATTCATCTGATCCAAAAAGCAGCACCTCCTCTATTGACATTATAATGCACAAGATATATTATTATATTGCACAAGATATATTATTATATTGCACGAGTGCAATATAATATTCATTTTGTACTATTATACTATTTGAAAATGATACTGTAAAGAGGAAGAGAGCTATATATGCTTTCAAAAAGGATTTGCTGCCGTCGATGGTACCTGCGGTTTTCATAAGCGGTTATCGGCGATGGTTTTAGCAGAAAGGGGTCAGGTATGTTTCATTTATATGATTTTTTAATTTATTGTTTTGTTACCGCCTATACACCGGGAGCGAATAATCTGCTTTCCATGAGTAACGCAATACGGCTCGGTTTTCGGCGGAGTATTCGTTTTAATCTGGGTATACTGGCCGGATTTGCAGTGGTTATGTCTGTCTGTACGGCTTTCAGTTCAGCTCTTTATTCGTTTCTTCCAAGAATAGAAATAATCATGAAGATATTGGGCGCTGCCTATATGCTGTACCTTGCATGGAAAGTCTGGAAAAGTGCAGCTGACTTGAAGCCTGGAGGAGGGAAAGAGGCCGGCTTTCTCGCCGGTATGATTTTGCAGTTTGCCAATCCTAAAATCTATATCTATGCGATTACGGCAATGACACTTTATATTTTGCCTGTTTATCATTCAATCGGTTCAACGATCGCATTTACCGTTGTTTTGACATTGATTGGCGCGTCCGGCTCTTTTGTCTGGGCTTTATTTGGAGCTGCTTTTTGCCGGATTCTTTCGAAGCATGCAAAAATGGTTAATCTGATTATGGCCCTTCTGCTTGTATATTGTGCCGCTGCCTTATTCCTCTGACAGTCAGCCGGAGGAAGGACTCAGGCGGAAAATCATCCACATGGGACAGGCATTAATGGATATATTCCCGCGGAGAAACACCGTAATACTCCCGGAATGCCCTGTAAAAATTACTGCTGTTGCTGTATCCCAGCATCAAAGCAATCTCATTGATTGCAAGATCTGTGCCTTTCAAAAGAATGACAGCACGCTCCATTCGCTGGGAAAGCAGGATTTCAGAAAAGGATTTGCCCAGTTCCCGGTGCAGCAGAGTGGAGATGTAGTTGGGATGGTAAGAAAACCGTGCCGCAATATCCTTTAATGTTACCTTATCGGAATGTTCGCTTATGTATCGGACAATCCGGTCTGATAAATTGTCCGCAGGGGGCCTTTGGTTTGCAAAGGTATACTGGCGGGCCGCCTGCATCAGGAACGCCAGAGCCAGGGGCTTTAATATATCCTGTGTATCTTCACCTTTATGAGCATATTCGATTACCATCATTTCCAGCAGTGTGCGGATGTTGCAGTCGTCCTCGATTTTGAAATGAAGGTATTCCTCAGAGAAGCAGTTTGTGGAAGGATCGAGAAAAAAATGGAACAACCCGGAATCCGCCGACAACAGGGGAAGGAAGGAGCGGAAAAAGGTTTCACGCCGGATCAGCACGCCAATGATGATGGTTTCCTGATTATCATGCACACATAAGGCATGTCCGGCAAAAGGCTGGCCCGCATATAATTCCCCTTCCCGGATCGTAATCTGATTATCATATTTGCAGCTGAGAGAATCATATTCCCCCTTATAAGTATAATTAAAGTAAAAGAAATCATGACGATGAAACAATTCCTGCACTCCGTCACTTTTATGGACGCAGATCAGAATATTTTCCTGTTCCGGACCTGGCCAGCAATACATTTTTTCATTCTGACTGCCGGCAGGAAAGTCATGATAGGTCCAGTCAAGGCCGGAGAACTGTTCCTGCAGAACTTCGATTGACGATGACAGTATTTGTGTAACCAAGCCAATAGCCTCCTCTATTATGGAATGGTTCAATGCTATCATAGAATATTACAATTTGCCACAGATTCTGTTAAGTTTTAGCGCAGATTCTGCAGGGAATACCGGCTATACTGGTAGCTGTGTAATTAAAAAAGAGGAGGCTATTGAATGAAACACAAAATATGGAGTGATAAAGACTCCGTTTTTTACAGAAAACTGTTTTCACTCGTGCTGCCTATTGCTTTTCAGCAATTTATGCTGGCGGCAGTCAGTGCATCGGATGCTCTGATGCTCGGATTTGTGAATCAGGACTCTCTTTCCTCCGTATCGCTGGCTGGACAGATTACCTTTGTATTCAACCTTTTTATGGGCGGACTGACGATGGGGACAAGTATTCTGGCAGCCCAGTATTACGGGAAGGGGGATATGATATCCATTGAAAAAATCTTTGCCTATGTCATAAAAGTATCTTTCCTCATATCCGCAACCTTTTTCCTGGCGGCGCTATTTATTCCGAAAACCCTGATGTGTATTTTCACAAATGAGCCGCAGCTGATAGCAAGCGGAATTGTTTATCTGCGTGTTGTATCATTGTCTTATTTGTTTACCGGTATTTCTCAGATTTATCTTTGTATTTTGAAAAATACAGGCTGTGCCGTCAAAAGTATGGTAATCGGCTCAACCGCCGTGATAATCAATATTTTTTTGAATACAGCTCTGATTTACGGACTGATGTTTTTCCCTGAGATGGGGATTGCAGGTGCGGCACTGGCAACATCTATTTCAAAGCTGATAGAAATGGGATGGGCCTGTATGGAATCCCTGCGGGAAAAAAGGGCAAGGCTTCGCATAAAATATTGCTTTAAAACAGAGAAAAATCTGGTGCAGGACTATTGGAAATATACAATGCCGATGCTTGGCGATTATCTGGTGTGGGGATGCGGTTTCACGACATATTCCGTGATCATGGGGCATCTGGGCAGTGATGCTGTGGCAGCCAACTCCATTGCCAATATTGTCAAAAACCTGATTGTCAGCTTTTGTACCGGGCTCGGAAACGGCGGCGGTATTATAGTGGGCAACGAACTGGGAATGGGAAATTTAAAACAGGCAAAAGAATACGGAAGCCGTCTCTGCAAGCTGGCTGTCATAAGCGGTGTCTTGTCCGGTGTGGTTTTAACAGCACTTATTCCTGTTATCGTAAGGGTAACCGCTTTAAGCCCGCAGGCAACAGGATATCTTAAATGGATGCTGATTCTATGTGCCTGTTATATGGTCGGAAAATCTATTAACATGACAACCATAGCCGGAATATTTCCCGCAGGAGGCGACTCTGGGTTTGGCCTGATCTGTGATGCGGTTACCATGTGGGTCTTTGCAGTTCCGGTTGGTTTTTTAGCGGCCTTTGTCTGGAACCTGCCGGTGGTCATTGTATTCCTGATTATCAACCTGGATGAGATTGTGAAGCTGCCGGCGGCAATCCTTCATTATAGGAAATATGGTTGGCTGAAGAATCTTACAAGATAGGCGGCTATCCGGGCTCTTTTTGGCTCTGTCGGAGAGAATAACACGGTTCTGCTGGTTTGGATTGGCGGTAATGTTACCATTTTACCTGGCATTCCCGCCAAGTGGATTCGGAAAATTGAAAACGATTTAGAAGAAAAGGTGGTATAATAAAGAAAAAAACAACAGGATCGGTGAGCGGAAGATGGATGAAAAAAAGGAAAGCAATCGAACAATACATAGAGAAAATAAGATTCCCGGACAGATTCAGGTACGGAATGCAAGAGTACACAACCTGAAAAACATTGATGTGGATATTCCGCTGAATCAGATTGTGGGTATCGCCGGTGTTTCCGGTTCCGGGAAATCATCGCTGGCGCTGGGCGTTTTGTATGCCGAGGGGTCGCGGCGCTATCTTGACGCGCTTTCAACTTATACCCGCCGCCGTATGACACAGGCGGCCAGGGCGCAGGTGGATGAGGTACTTTATATACCGGCGGCGCTGGCGCTGCATCAGCGTCCCGGCGTACCCGGTATCCGCAGCACCTTCGGAACGGGAACGGAACTTTTGAACAGCCTGCGTCTGATGTATTCCCGGCTTTCCAGCCATCGCTGCCCGAATGGACACTATCTGGAACCGTCGCTGGCAGTGGCGGCAGGACAGGAGCTTGTCTGCCCTGAATGCGGGGAGCGGTTTTTCGGTCTTTCGGCAGAAGAGCTGGCCTTTAACAGCCAGGGGGCCTGCCGCACCTGCGGCGGCACCGGTGTGGTACGCACGGTTGATCAGGATACCCTGGTACCGGACGAATCCCTGACAATCGATGAAGGGGCGGTTGCGCCGTGGAATACCCTGATGTGGTCGCTGATGACGGATGTGTGCCGCGAGATGGGGGTACGCACGGATGTCCCCTTTTCCCACCTGACTGACAGGGAGCGTGAGATCGTCTTTCATGGCCCGGCGGAAAAAAAGCATATTTTCTATAGGCCTAAGAATGGCAGCAACCAGGCGGGAGAACTGGATTTTACTTATTTCAATGCCAATTATACCGTAGAAAACGCCCTTACCAAGGTAAAGGACGAAAAGGGAATGAAGCGGGTGGAAAAATTTCTGAAGCAGGGGATGTGCCCGGATTGCGGCGGTTCCCGGCTTTCTGCCGCCGCGAGGATGCCTAAGCTGCGGGGGATTTCCCTGGATGAAGCCTGCAGTATGCCGCTTGCCCGGCTGGTATCGTGGGTAGCCGGGGTACCGGGAGGACTGCCGGCGGAAATGCGTCCTATGGCCGGGGCAATCTGCGAATCGTTTCAGACTGTGGCAAAACGGCTGATGGATTTGGGGCTTGGCTATCTCAGCCTTGACCGCGCCGCCGCCACGCTTTCCACAGGAGAACGGCAGCGGATGCAGCTGGCGCGGGCGGTCCGCAACCGCACTACCGGTGTGTTATACGTTCTGGATGAGCCGTCGATTGGCCTGCATCCGTCCAATATCGTCGGACTTACCGGCGTTATGCGGGATTTGATTGCAGATGGGAACTCCATTGTACTGGTGGATCATGACACACAGATTTTGTCGGAGGCGGACTGGATTGTAGAAATGGGGCCGGAGGCGGGCGCGGACGGCGGCCATGTTATCGCGCAGGGAACCGTTCCGGAGATGGAAAAGAACCCTGTTTCCCAGATTGGACCGTTTCTTTCCGGGGAATACAGGCCCCGGATGAGAAAACGGACTTCGTCGGAGGAACTGTTTGCGCTGGGAAGAATCCACTTGTCCACAGGTGAGATCCATACGGTAAAACCACTGGAGGCCGATATACCGCAAGGCAGGCTGACAGTCGTAACAGGTGTGTCCGGTTCCGGTAAAACCACAATGATTCTGGAAAGCCTGATCCCCGGCCTGGAAGCTGTCATCGACGGGAAAAAGCTTCCCGCTCATGTAAAGGAAATTTCGGCGGAGCAGATACGGCAGGTTAAGCTGATCGATGCAGCCCCGATAGGGATAAATGTGCGTTCTACTGTAGCTACCTACGCAAACGTACACGATGAGCTGCGGAAAATCTACGCAAGAACGCCGGACGCTAAGGCGCTGGGATATAAGGCCGGCGATTTTTCCTATAATACCGGAGGGCTTCGCTGCCCAACCTGTGACGGGACAGGGAGCATCAGTCTGGATGTGCAGTTCCTGCCGGATGTGGAAATACCCTGCCCGGAGTGCCGGGGGTCAAGATATGCCGGGAAAGCGGAACGGATTAAGCGTACAAATAAGGCCGGAAAAGAATATTCTCTGCCGGAAATCATGGCTATGGATGTAAAGCATGCGCTGACGGCGTGTGAAGATTTGAAAACAGTAAGGCAGCGTCTGCAGGTTCTTGAGGAGCTGGGGCTTGGCTATCTTACTCTTGGCGAAGAAACGCCCAGTCTGTCCGGCGGCGAAGCCCAGCGGCTGAAGCTGGCGTCTGAGATGGGCAGGCAGCAGGAGGGGACGGTTTTTGTGTTTGATGAACCGACCATAGGCCTGCATCCGCTTGACGTGCGCACCCTGATGACGGTTTTTGACCGGTTGGTGGAATGTGGCGCTACGGTCCTTGTGATAGAGCATGATTTGGATGTCATTTCAAATGCAGATTATGTGATCGATATGGGACCCGGGGGAGGCATGGACGGGGGACGCATTGCTGCAGCCGGAACGCCTGACGAGGTGGCGGCCAATCCACGGAGTATTACTGGTAAGTACTTGAGAAAATAGTGTGGTATTTTCCTTCCTTGGAAGCATGTGTATGTCTGGAAAGTTTATATTTAATAATTAATAAAAAAAACAGTGGATGAATATTGTTATCGTCTACTGTTTTTTTAAATACCTTTTATTTATTTTTGACCGGATTGCGGGTGAAAGCAGAATGAAGCGAATGTGCGATAATTTGACACCTAATGCCCCAAAGTAAGTATAATAGGCTGATCATAATCCCCGGCTTTTTCTCCAAACAAATTAAATCCTCCGCAATGTTTGCTTGATTCGCGGCATTCTATTCTGAATTTAATATAATCTCCGGTCTCTGCCTGCAATTCTTCAATTCTAAGATTACTGACTCTTTCTCCATTAATAAAAGTACCTTCCTGATTGATTTCCCGTGTAACCAGTTTCCTATACTGGGTCAGGCCGTTCTGCCAGAAATCAGGCGTATAAATTCCGCGCCGGCAGCCATAATCCCCTGGAGAGTGGTAATGGCCACAGCTTCTGCCATTTATACTCATATATATATATCAGAAGGATAATCTTCGTTATAACAGGGGGCTTCCGAACATACTTCCATGGACAGCGACAGCTGATTCGGCAGCCCGTATAATGCTTTGCACCCCTTGCAATTGCAAGAAAATATTGAAGTACCCATAGTTCTGTTTGACACTCTCCTAATCCGTAATCCGTTTTTTGTCAGTTCATGTATCTCAGAATATTGCTGAAAAGACGACTTAAAGGATAGGTATGAAATAAACCATAAAATAAGTCTGGCACAAATAATAATAGGATTTAACTATGCAAGTTGATTAAATATAAGTATTTGTTATTATACTTTTCCCGATTTATAATAAGCGTGAAGTAAAAACACATATTTAGTAAGAAGGAGCAACCGATGTTTGGTGAATGATAATGAGGTATGAAGTGATGATGAATCCGGATTACAGAGATGCGATTGTTCAAAACCTGAAGGATGCGGGATGCAGTGCAGGAATAATAGAGAATTTTCTTCGGTATTTTGATGAAAATCAAAAAGAGAAGCAGTTAGAATTGCTGGAAATTCACAGAAACCAACTCTTAACACAGATACATAAAGAGGAAAAGAAAATCTCCTGCCTGGATTACCTGATTTATCAGATAAAAAAATGATGCGGAGTGCCGGCTAAAATTATCCGGCTCGTTGAAGCCGATCAGATTTCCGGCCGGAAAGGAGTTTAGTATGAAAAAACATGGCTTTGATAGGAAACGTCTCCCCAAGCGGAGCGCAAATCTCGGAGATATGGATTTTGGAACAAGGATGAAGAGAGTGATTGCCTGCTTTTGTGTGCTGCTGACGGCACCCGGGCTGGCAGCCTGCGGTAAGGGAGCGCAGGTACCGCAGCCGGAACCATCAGCTGCCTTACAGACCGCGCTTGAGCTGCCAACGGAAATCCCCGATGACGACACTTTGGACACATCAAATATAAAAAAGCAGAGCACAATTTTAGTGGCCTATTTTTCCGCTTCCGGAACAACAGAAAAGATTGCCCAATATGCGGTTGATATTTTAGAGGCTGATATTTATGAGATAGTCCCTGAAACGCCCTATACACAGGAGGATTTGGATTATAACAATTCATCGAGCCGCGCGAATCGTGAACAAAGCGACCCATCCGCCCGCCCTGCAATTTCAGGTGAGGTCGGGGATATGCAAAACTACGATACTGTGTTTCTCGCTTACCCCATCTGGCACGGACAGGCACCGAGGATAATCAGTACCTTTCTGGAAAGCTATGATTTCAGCGGAAAAACCATTGTTCCTTTTTGCACCTCCCATAGTAGCGGCATAGGCTCCAGCGATACCAATCTGCATAGTCTCTGTCCGGATACCGCTGCATGGAAAACGGGTGAACGGTTTCCGGCTGGGACAACAAAAGAAAGCTTAAAGGAATGGATTGATAACTTGGATATTTCAGCAGAAAACACAGTTGGGTCTTTTGACTTTGAAACAAAAACCGTGTTGTTAAACAGCGGTTATGAGATGCCCATCATGGGGCTTGGTACTTACAGCCTGTCGGACGAGGAGTGTGCGCGTTCCGTCAGCGCCCTGCTGGAAGCGGGCGGCAGATTAATTGACACTGCTTATATGTATCATAACGAGGCGGCTGTGGGAAAGGCCATCCGCGAATCCGGTGTGCCGAGAGATGAAATTTTCGTCATAACAAAGCTCTATCCGAACCAGTTCGCCAATGCCGCCGAAGCTATTGACGAGGCTTTACAGAGAATGGGCCTTACATACATTGATCTGATGCTTCTCCATCACCCCGGGGAAAATGATGTACACGCCTATAAAGCAATGGAGCAGGCCGCAGCTGACGGGAAAATACGCTCTGTCGGGTTGTCAAACTGGTATGTGGAGGAACTGACCGAGTTCCTGCCGCAAGTGAAAGTCACCCCTGCATTGGTGCAAAATGAAATACATCCCTATTACCAGGAAAATGATGTGATTCCCTTTATCCAGGATTTGGGTATTGTCGTACAGGGCTGGTATCCGCTGGGCGGACGCGGGCACACAAGTGAACTGCTGGGGGATGAAACCATCTCTGCGATTGCCGCAGACCATGGTGTGTCCTCTGCGCAGGTCATTCTGCGCTGGAATCTGCAAAAGGGTGTTGTGGTCATTCCAGGTTCCGGCAATCCGGAGCATATCAGGGAAAACCTGGATCTTTTTGGATTTTCGCTCACAGAGGAGGAGATAGAGCGGATGAATGCCCTCGACCGGGGGGAGAAGCATGATTGGTATTGAGGGCGCCTGACTGCGGCGGCACTGGAATTTAAAGCGCTGGTGGAACGGATTTAAATTGAAGAAATAGCATAAAGCATGCAAAGAAAGTAAGGACAGGTATGGCGCAGGCCATACCTTTTTTCTTTGCCGCGGAATCTTGATTATCTGAATCCCAGTAGGAACAGCCGGTCATCTGTTATCATGAAACCGTGAAACCTTAGATGGTGATATCCCCTTTTGCTCCCGGTATACCTTACTGAAATAAAACGCGTCTGAGAATCCGCATAATTCTGCAACCTCCCCTACCGTATTTTCTCCGTTCAGAAGCATGTTTTCCGCCTGATTAAGTCTTATGGTGGTGATATATTGCCGAAAGGACATACCTGTCTGCTGTTTAAACAAATTGCCGAAATAGACAGGGCTTAAATCCACGATCCTGGCGGCGTCGGAAAGCTTCAGCGACTGATTGTAATGGACGGCCACATATTCCATAATCTTTCTCACCCGGAAATCAGTTATTCTGTTTTCCTTTTTCGTATAAAGAAGCTGATAAAATTCTTCTAGAATGAGCAGAATGTAGGCCTGCGCATGGAGCCTGCAGCCAGGCTTTTTCAACAGAACAGCCTTTTGGATTTCGTCATACAGAAAGGAGAGATCCGGGTGGTTCCCAATCCTGCAGATGAGTGGAAAGGGCAGGGAAAACGGCGCCCCTTTGGGAGTGTGGACGACGATATTCAGGCATTGGCTTTCAATAAGGCGGTTCGGAAAGGTTTTTGCGCTTCGTTTGCTTCCGTGCGGGATACAGATCAAATCTCCCGCCGACACGGGATAAACTTCATCGTTGATAGAATATTCGGCCTCGCCGCCCAGGATGTATGTGACATCCGTAAAGTCAATAATACTCTGCGGGATAGTCCATTCCGGAGTTGGATACCGGTGGTTATAGTATATTAAATCGACAGTAAACTCATCGTTATAAGCATTATCTATATTGAAATCTGAGTGGGTGTGCGGGAGAGGGTAAATTATTCTTTTCATATAAATAAATACTCCTATCGATTATTTATTTAATAAAGTATAACATTATATGTTAAAACAGGCAATGATAATTACAAATTATCTTTACTTTTTCTATGTCCAACTATATTCCTTTTTGATATAATTCGAATGTCCTTGAGAAAAAAATGATAAATAGTGCACAAATGAAATTATGAAATGGAGGCATGATTTATAAAAATATGTTGTAAAAATAGATATACATATAAAAAGTTCGTGCAATATTTTATGGAAAAAAGAGGAGGATATGATGGGAAAGGATATAAAAAAGACATTGGTGAAGGCGTGGAATTATAAATGGATTTATCTGATGCTTTTGCCTGTCGTTGTTTATTTTCTGGTATTCCGATATGCGCCGATGTACGGGATTACCATTGCGTTTAAGGACTACAACATTTTCAAGGGGATTTTCGACAGCCCCTGGATCGGATTTAAAGTTTTTGAAAAAGTTTTTGCAAATAAGAATTTCTGGCTTGCCATCAAAAATACATTTGTCCTGAATCTGACATCACTGGCAGTCAGTTTTCCGTTGACTATTATTGTTTCCCTGATGCTGAACGAGCTGGGAAGTGCAAAATTCAAGAAGGTAACGCAGTCCATCCTTTACCTGCCGCATTTTGTATCATGGGTGGTTGTTGCCGGAATAGCGACCAATATGTTTGCCCTGCAGAACGGAACGATTAATATGCTTCTGCAAAGGCTGGGATTTGACGCAATTCCGTTTTTGAGCGAAAAAGGATGGTGGATTTTTACATATATTGTATGCCACGTCTGGAAGGAAATAGGATGGGGGACAATCATATATCTGGCGGCGCTTACCGGGGTTGATGAGAGCTTATATGAGGCGGCTTATCTGGACGGGGCATCAAGGTTCCAGCGTCTGATCTATATAACACTGCCGAGCATTAAGTCTGTCATAGTAACTATGCTGATTCTTTCTCTGTCCAAGATGATGTCAATCGGCCTGGATGCCCCTCTGCTTCTGGGAAATAACAAGGTGATGGGAGTGTCGGAGGTAATCAGTACTTATACGTACCGAATCGGTATTGAAAAGGCTCTGTACAGTGAGTCAACGGCTATCGGATTGTTTCAGTCGGTTGTAAATATTATTATCCTGCTGGGTGCGGATCGGTTCGCAAAATTAATAGGTGAGGAAGGGATTATATAAGGATGAAGAGCATGTCTGTGAAAAAAGCGGTAAAGAAAAAAATAACAATAGGTACTGCGCTGAATTATCTTTTGATCATTCTGTTGACCTTTGTCTGTCTGTATCCTTTTTTGAATGTGCTGTCCATCTCTTTCAGCGGCTATGATGCGGTACTTTCCGGAGGGGTTACCTTTTATCCGATTGATTTTTCGATGGAGGCCTATAAGCAGATTCTGGGCAGGAGTACGATTTGGACATCCATGAGAACGACGGTTATCATCACACTTTTAGGCACGGCCCTGAGCCTGGTGCTTACTACGTTTGCGGCATACGCGCTGTCCATAAATGATCTGCCGGGCAAAAAGGTGCTGACAGGCATGATCCTGTTCACGATGTATTTCGGGGGAGGCATGATTCCCACCTTTTTGGTGGTAAAGAATGTGGGGCTGTACGATACGCTCGGGGCGCTGTTTATTCCGCAGTCGATCAGTGTATTTAATTTTATAGTCATGAGGACTTTTTTCAGGGAACTGCCTGAAAGCCTGCAGGATGCCGCCCGGATAGACGGGGCTTCCTATATGCAGATACTTGTTAAAATCATTCTTCCGCTGTCATTGCCGATCATTGCAACCATGGGGCTTTTTTATGCGGTGGGGTACTGGAATTCATATTTTGAAGCATTGATTTATATTCAGGACGTTAATAAATACACCCTTCAGCTCAGGCTGAGATCATTGCTGTTTGGAAGCGAGCTGACCACCAATTCCGCGGATAATATTGCGGGTACCATGGTACTGACGCAGTCCCTGAAAATGGCGATAGTAGTAGTTTCAACGCTTCCGATTCTGGTTGTTTATCCATGGCTTCAGAAATACTTTGTCAAGGGTGTTATGCTTGGCTCTGTGAAAGGGTAAATCTGACCGGAAACGGTCATAAAATATAGATTTACGAAATAGTAGAAAGGGGAAGTTTTATGAAAAAGAAAAAAGTACTTTCAGGTCTGCTCGCGATGGCAATGACAGCGTCATTATTTGCCGGATGCGGAAAAGCGGCCGGAACAAGCGCTGAGGGTGGTTCTTCCGCGGAGGCCGGCGGAAACGAGGCTGCGGCCGCAAGCGAAGGAGCGGGAGAGGAACAGGCATCCTCCAGTGGTTATCAGACTACATATGGTTCGAAGCAGTTTGATAACGTAACGATTCAGGTTGAATTGTTTGACCGGGAAAATGCACCTTCAGGGTCAACCATTACGGACAACAAATGGACGAATTATGTACAGGAGGAAATGAAAAAGGTCGGCATTAATGTTGAATTCGTTGCTGTTCCCAGATCAGACGAAATTGACAAGATGACCAGTATGATGGCGGGCGGGATTGCCCCTGATATTGTATTGACCTATACCTACTCCAAAGCGAAAGATTATTATGATCAGGGAGGCGTATGGGATCTGTCGGAGTTTGTTGACGGTGAGGGACAGGCTGCCAACTTAAAGAAGTATCTTGGGGACAGCGTCATTGATATGGGAAGGACGAACGGGAATGAGCTGTATGGAATCGTGGCCAGACGTGCAACGACCGCCCGCAGTAATTTCTATGTCAGAAAGGACTGGATGGATGCTCTCGGCCTCAGTGTGCCGACCACGGTTGATGAGCTGTATAATCTGGTTGAACAGATGACTAAAAACAATCCGGACGGAAGGACGGATATCATCGGAACCACGGCATGGGATGACGGCTATTTCCTTGCGGCGTTTTCAAAGCTTGCGTCGGATCCTCTGCAGTCCCTTATTTCCTGTAAGCTTACAAGGGATTACTATGATGAAGGAATGAAGGAGTTCTACCGTTTCAGGAACAAGCTTTATAACAACGGCCTGGTTCATCCTGAATATTATGCACTGCCCACGGATGACTATATCAGTTATATTGTAAACGGCAATATGGCAACATTTGAGGATCATGTGGGTTCTAATATCGATTCCCGGTTAGGCTATGCATTGCCCACATTGAGAAAGAACTATCCGGATGCTGATCTTGTGGCAATCCCTCCTCTGAAGAATATCTGGGACAACAAGCAGTATTCCACCACATATTCAGAAGGCGGCCTCATCGCTTTCTGTCCTAAGACGGCAGATGAAGAAACTGTAGAGGCCTGTGTTACCTATCTTGACTGGATGTGTACAAAAGAGGGAGGTTTTACTCTTTATCACGGTTTTGAAGGGGAACATTTTGAATATGATGAAGACGGGGTTCCTGTTGTTATCGACCCTGATTATAACACCGCTGATAAAGACTGGATTCGCGGAGACCTGTTCCTTACAGGCAATGCGGGTTATTTTGAGACAGTGGATGACTTCAATAAAGCGACTGCAAAGCAGTATCCCGGGTATGAAGATCATTTCATCGCAGATCAGGAATATGCTTTAGTGGGAGACCACATTGAGGATATCGATGATTCCCTTTACACATCTCCTTCGCAGGCTAAGCTTGCAGCGGATATCAATCTTGTCAGGGATGAATGGCTGGTAAAAGTCATAACATGTCCGGAGGCTGAATTTGAGGCTAACTGGGATTCCTTTATGGCGGCATTGAAGGATGCGGGTGTTGAAACGGTAAATGAAGAACGTACCGCTTATTTCAGCAATAAATAAAAACAGATTACGGAAGCCCGGAAGAGAACGGAAAAATGAAATAATGCAGCTGACGGTGCGCCCGATTTATTTCCGGGCGCATTGTCTTACGAATGGTTACAATATGAGGTGGACTATATTATGAAAACAGATTATTTTGAAGAAATTCGGAATGGAAAGAAAAAATCAACAGCGTATCTGGAACATATTGTAAAGGGCGGGGAGTCGAATAAGTATCTGAAGTATGATTTGATAAATAATTTTCAGACGGTTTATTTTGAACTGGCGAGGCTTGAGCTTTTAAACAGAGGAATGGAAACCGGGCCGATTCATCTTCCCTATATCAGGCAGTCGCTTTACCGGGTAAATGAAAGGCTGGACTGCGGTGATTTTGTGATACCGGCTTTCCTGACCATATTATACCGTTACCGGGATTCCTCTCTTTTGACGGAGGAGCTGCTGCAAGAGCTGGAGGATGCTGTCCTCAACTTTAAATATTGGATTGACGAGCCGGGCGTGGACATCCACCTGCCCTGCTATTTTACGGAAAACCATCAGGTTTTGTTTCATTCTATTGAGTACCTGGCAGGTCAGCTTTACCGTGACAGGATTTTTACAAATAATGGAGAAAACGGAGAGTGGCACAGAGAACATGGCCGCACCTATTTGAAACGATGGCTTACATGGAGAAAACGCTTCGGCTTCTCTGAGTGGCTTTCAAACGGGTATTATGCGGAGGATATGCTGGGACTCCTGATATTATCCCAGCTTGCTGAAGAAGAGGAAATATGGAGCCAGGCAAAAGGACTGATCGAGCTTCTGTTCTTTGATATTGCCGTACATTCCCTGAAAGGAAATTTCTGCGCGACGAACGGAAGGATGTACAATGCTCCTACTATGAATCCGGATTTCTCTTCTGCGAATGCGATGGCGGCGGAGCAGTGGGGAAAGGGCTATGTGGACGGAGGGCTGGAGCCTGCGGCGATCCTTCTGGCGGTTTATGATTACCAATGCAGTGACGTTATTTGTGAGATTGCGCTGAATCCGCCTGAAGAATCAGAAAACAGGCAGAGAATGAGCCTGAATGTGGAGGATTCCGAGCGATATGGCATCGATCCGGCTGATTTTGATAATATTATGCTGTACTGGAGCCTGCATACCTTTTACCACCGGTCGGTTATAAATAATTCAAGAAAATTCTGTCCGGAGTGGTATAATATAGATGCGGCGGTTACGGCTAATTTGGAGAAGTTCAGGATGTGCGATGCGGCGGGGGTATATACGGACCCCGATCCCAATTCATCGGCGTTGACCCAGGTGGAGATTTACTCCTATAAAACGAAGGATTATATGTTAAGCTGCGCCCAGAATTACAGGAAGGGAAGAGGAAATTTTCAGCAGCATATCTGGCAGGCATCCTTAGGCGGACGGGCTATTGTGTTTGCAACACATCCCGGTTCCGGGGAATATAAGGGAAGGCCCAATTATTTTGTGGGGAACGGCTGTATGCCGAAGGCGGCCGCATACAAAAATGTGCTGATCTCCATTCACCGTATTCCGGCGGACAGTTCGCACGGCCTCTGTACGCATGCTTATTTCCCGCAGCGGGAATTTGATGAGGTTGTAATGAAAAACGGCTGGATTATCGGAAGGAAAGAAGAAGGATACGCAGCGCTTTACTCTCTGAAAAAGGGATGGTGGAACGATAAGGATCCGGAATTATTCCGCTCTGTTTATAAGGACAGCTGGGAAGAGGAGTTCGAAAGGGCGTTGCCCTATGATTACTGGGTTCCGGGCCATGCCAATGTATGGATTTGTGAAATGGGTGATAAGAAAACCTACGGCAGCTTTGAAAGGTTTGCAGAGGCGGTGTCGGCGTCGCAGATTGAAGGAGACACGTTTGACATCCGTTATCAGTCGCCGTCCCTTGGACTTGTCACGTCCGGATGGGATAAGCCTTTTACTGTGGATGGCCGTGAGATTAGGTTGGATCATTATAAGAGATATGATAATCCATACTGCCAGGCAGAATTTGATACAAATGAGTATGTAATATCATATCATGGAAAAACGATGACAGTGGATTTCAATGGTAAGGAGATTAGATAAAATGAGGAAGCTTCCCTATTTCGATCCTGAATGGAGTATGGCAGAGGATGCCGGAACACTTGAATCCCGGCTGTCGGTAATCGCAGACCGGTACGTGGGGACGAATCCGCCTGCAGCCTTCCGGGTGCGTGCGGTCAGTACGGAACAGTTTAAACAAACATCTGATGGAAGCTGGAAGATTGATCTGGCTTCTGTATCAGGAGCCGGCACGGACGGATATTCCATAGTCGGCGGCATGTTGATGAGCGGCCTGGAAAAAACGGTGACGATAGGGATTTCCTGCTTTTCCCCGACAGAGCTTTATTTGAATGGAGGGCTGTTATTCCGGTCAACGTTTACGGATGAAATAAATGAGGAGCTGTGGCATTCGATTGATGCAGAACTGAAACCGGGAAGAAATACGATTACTGTGATATGCAGAAGGACGGCTGCCGGTTTCGGCTGTCAGCTTTCCCTGCCTCAGACAGCGGTTTTGTCTCCGCTGAGAGGAAGGAAAGGGCAGGCAGGATGGGTATGGTCGGATCTGCTGGAGACAAAGCCTGTGTGGGGGAACGGCACAGCGGAAGGCCGGGATTGGGATTCCGCAGAAGCAGACAGGATTCACTGGAATCCGGATGCGGAAAAAGAAACGATTGGAGCAGCCACTCCGCAGCAGCGGGTATTTCCTGAAGAAGAAGGATACTGTATTGCCTGGTGTAAGCTGAGGACCGGAGCGGGAGGGGACGATGCGTATTCCTTGGTAATTGAGAGCTTCGGGTATAATAAGGTATATCTGGAAGGAAAACTGCAGCTTGTGTGTGAAGCAGGAACCCATGCAATTGCTGTCCCGCCATGCTGCAGTATGGATTTGACGGTTATAAGCAGGTGCGGCGGAACGGCTTATGGCGCTGTGGTGCAGGTAAAAGGCTGTGAGCTTCTTCCGCCGGGGAAAATAAATGGAACGGATGAAAGCTGGGTTTATGCAGGATGCTTCGGGTCAGAGGCGGAAGCAGAAAAGGAAGGGCTGCTTAATCTGTTGACAATGCCTGGCGGAAAGCGCTGGCTTCTTGACAGAAAAAATATGTGCCTCCGTACTTTTTTTGAAGGCTCTTACAGTGATAAGCATTGGGTCAGTCAGGGAGGAAGCGCTTTCGGAAGATGGGATTATCCGCTTGGGGTAACACTCTTTGGCCTGCTCAGGACGGCAGTGAGCCTGGGAAAGGAAGAGCTTAAAAGTTATGTGGAGCATCATATAAAAACGTGCGTAACCTTGTATGAATCAGCGGTTCTTGATAAAGAGCTGAACGGTGCTCCGGCATATGATCAAAATTTAGTGAGGCTGGAATGCCTGGATGACTGCGGTTCCATGGGGCTTGCCATGCTGGAAAGCTATAAGCTGGATCCGGATGAAGGATACTTGGAAATCGCCGGCCGGATAAGGGAATTTATCGTTCATAAGCTAACAAAGCTGGAGGATGGAACCTTTTACCGCCCTGCCGCGGGTCCGCATGGTACAGCAACAATCTGGGCCGACGATTTATATATGAGCACGCCGTTTTTAAGGTGTCTTTATGATATAACCGGCGATACGGAGGCGCTTGAGCTGGCGGCCGGACAGTTCCTGAAGTTTTCCTCTTACTTATTTTTGCCGGAGTCAGGTGTGTTTTCCCATGTTTATGATCTGGACAGAAAATGTGCGACGGGGATCCCATGGGGACGCGGGAATGGCTGGGTATTGTTTTCACTGGCGTATTTTTTGGATGGACTGACAGAAGAACTGGAGAATTATAATGAGCTCATGAAGCTTTTCCTGACGCTGAGCGGTTCTTATCGAAGGCTCCAGGGCGGGAATGGCCTGTGGCACCAGGTGCTTACGGATCCCTCGTCTTATGAAGAAGCTTCCTGCACCGCTATGTTTACATATGCTTTTTCCAAAGGCGTTAAGAATGGGTGGTATGGGGAAGAGGCGTTCCTTTACAGAGAAGCGGCGGAGAAAGGATTTAAGGGACTAACGGAATACTGTATTGATAAAGACGGGTCAGTCTATGGAGTGTGTAAGGGCTCGGGATTCTCGTTTACGAAGGAATATTACCGTGAGGAATTGTTTTGGGTAGTGAATGATAATCATGGGATTGGGATTGTTCTGCTTGCAGGGAATGAACTGCTGGATTTGGAGAATAGCAGGTAAGGAAGGAAAGAGGGATATTTATTCTGGAAAAGCCGTACCACAGGCTGTATGACGAACCTCTTCCGGAAAGCAGCAGTGGAATAGCGAAGAATGAAATGGTAGATATCAGGGACTTCTGTAGTATTTACAGGGGTCCCTGATTTTAGTACGATTTTTTTGTAAGATAACTTAAGTCTGTGCGTCTTATATATAAGGAGCTGAAAAGGTGAGTGAATTTGAAGATATATATCATGCTTATTTAAAGATGTCTACCTTTATGTAAGAAGTTTTTCTCAAAACGAAGATGTTGACGAAGATATTACGGCTGAAACTTTTTATGAAGTAATGAAATCTCTGGATAGTTTTAAAGGTAATTAATTTTCATATATGAGAAAAATAAAAAACAAACAGATATAGGCTCCGTTACTGAATCTGATTTACTCCAGTGCATATGTGAAACAGAAGAGTCTTTAAAAATTATGGAGATCGTGCATAGCCTGAATGAACCATATAAAGAAATATTCATGCTTCCTATAATTGTGTTTTTCTTTTGCTGGCCTATTTCATTAAACAGCATAGATGTAAAAATAGTTAACAATAATACAGATACAGTGAAGGCTGGACTGAAAAATTGGATGAAGTCTATATTTGGTCTCAAAATGTGAGTGATGGAATGATGGAATCCTGATTAAAAGGTAAAGAGGTATTTTTATTATTGGTGTAAATAATTATGTGTTTTAGGAAGTAAATATCTCCTTTTCGGTAAGAATCAAGATATGAAGATTCTTATCGAAAGGGAGTATTTTCTTATCAGCAGCAAAGACTTTATGAATTGTGCTCATTAGCAGTATTTCTATGTTGAGCAATCTGTTCAAATATATTGCCTATTATGAGCATAAGAAATTATCCATTGATTTAAAACTTTATATAAGGCCTTGACAATGTCTGTGATTTCGAGATAAACAGAAACGGTTGATAACGTAATTTTAACTTCTTTCATAATTGCTGCAATTTATCAAAAAAGGCCGAAATATAAGGATTCTTATCAATGTATTATTATAAAACAATAATGTATATATGTTTTTGCATATGTACAATTTTTCAATTGTATGTTAAACTACATAAAACATGACTAAATAATAGGTTATTGCGAAAAAAATCACAATCTTAAGTACAGCAAAGAAAATTCAATAATGTTGGATTTGAGGGAGATGTATGCAGTAAATCATACTTTATTGTAACAAAATAAGGTGGATTTGGTATATGCCTGATAATAGGGAATGAAATGGATTTAATCTATAATTAGAGGTTTATTAGTGAGCATTATAGAAGATTTTGTTAATCCATGCGTTGGCATATTGATTCGAGCAAACCAACAAGATGATCTAACTTGGGTTGAAAGTCCAATAAGAAATTCTGATTGATTGAGAGGAATTTGGAGGGAACGGTGACAAGCAGTGACAGTAACATAGCCATAAATTTTTCTTAAATCCAGAGAGTATTTGGGCAATAAAATCAGGAGAGAAGTAGTTGGACTGAGAAAAAAGACTGTACTAAAAGAGCCTTGAGCATCGAATAGATAAGATGTTTATAGGAGCTTGTAGTGGTTAGTGAGAAAATAATAAGCAAAGACCCAATAGGGCTGAAAGGGGATATGAGAGACTATTGCCTGTGGACATGTTAGACTAAAATACTAAAGAAAATATTCTAAATGGAGGGAATAATTATGAAGATAAAAAGAAAAGTTTCTTTTGTGATGGCACTGATATTATCAACAAGTTTGTGTATGACAAATGTATTTGCAGCGGAACCCTCAAATGCAGAATCAGTAATTCCGACAGAGGATATAGGGGAGACACGGGAAGATTTTACGAATGAAGAAATTATAGTCCCAATGGATGAGACAGATGAGGCACCGGAAGATTCTACAAGTGAAGAATCAGTAGATTTGACAGAGGAGACAGTGGAGACACCGGAAGATGTAATTTATGATACTGTGAATGGAAAAACGGTAGGAATAAGTCCTGAATTTGAATTGAAGCCTGAAATGTCATCGAGAGTACAGAACAGCGGGGGAGGAGAAAAAATTGATAATGTGCTGACACTTGGAAATTTTGCTAAATTTGATGCGAATAATAAAGTTATTGTTGAATTACCAGAGGCTGGTGATACGAAAACCTTTAATATGCAAATAGATCATTCTCTTTATCCGGAAGCTAGGCTTTGCGTATATATAAACGACGGTCTTGGGGATTGTAAGGTAAATGTATCTGATATCGGAAGTTATGTAATAAGAACAAATCCAGCATCGATTAGCCCTGGATTTAATAACAAGTATATTATCAATATTAATGGTTCTGGTGGGGTTAAAGATTATACAGTGACTGTTTCAACATCAGCTGGAAATGCATGCTGTGCATTGATTCTTGCTACGCAGGAAACCCTGGCTGAAATGTGTGGCGGCCGGGAAAATGCCACTTCTATTCAGAAGAATATATCTACGGATTATGGCGTATCTTGGTTTGGATGTTTTCAGCCACTTCTTACAGGAGAGGGAGAATGGTTTCGTTATACGGCTGATGGTGACACATATATTCGTGCTTATGCATCGATGATTAATGATTTAACTGTTAGTGTGTATGAAGCGGATACAGGAACTTTTGTAGGCAGAACAACGGAAAAAGATAGAGAGATAGAACGTGAGTCTGATACATCCTGGACTGGTCAGGTGTCAAAAAAATTTGCGCTGCAACCAGGACATGAATATTTGTTCCAGGTACAATCAAGTTCTGTAAATACAACTAACAATAATAAAATGTATGGTTTTACTGTTGGCTTAGCTAGTACGATATTTCAAATGATAGAAGTAACATCAACTAATTCTTATACAATACCAGCAAATACTACCAAAATATATACATTTAAAGTGAGCGGATATCCGAATTCAACCCGTTTGTCTAGTTATGGCAGAATTAGCTTCCAAACTGGTAGTGTTACAAGTAATTTGGATATTACTTCCTGTACGATTAAGGCGCCTAATGGTAAGATTTTCAACGCACCAAGTCAAGGACTATATACTTTATCGCAACCTATTGATTACAATAATTATTTCACCAGTCCAAATAATGTTCCCTTAAATGGAACATGGACAGTAACCATTAGATCTAGTGCAGCCCTAAGCGGTCTTAAATTTAGAATCAAGGCTCAGGTTGAACATATACCTGGCAGTGATGGTAATGAATAAGGAGGAAAAAATTGAGAATTGAATCAAATGGAGTTACCAGAATACTATCAGTAGCAACTCAAAATGTAACATCTAAAAAAGATGAAGGGTTAAAGCTTACATCGAACTTTGATTCAATCTAGGTATCCCGTTATTTTTTAGATGAAAATGGTATCCCTAAAAATTTTCTTTTAGGGGGTGATATGAAACTTCCTTATGGTACGAATCAGAAATGAACAAAATGATAGAGAAGACATATCTTGATTATTATACTGGAAAAAGCGATGAGATTTTGGATTTTTATAAAAGTGGGGAATGTGGTATAAATATCTACCCTGATTCGCTGACGAAGGTTTGTGACTATGGCTCGGATATGTTTGATGGGGTACTTCTTGTATGGTAGGTTGACTGGTCATTTGCAGGCCGTGTGCTGACCCTTTCAAATGTGATAAAAAATCCGGATGTCAATATGTATGATGTGGTTAGAAATAGTGCACCGAATGGTATTCCCAAAGAAAGCGGGTGTGTCAAATAAACTGTGTATCACTTGCAGATTATTCGACACACCTCTTTTTTGAAAAACTTTGATATCTTTTCTCCGGTACAAAGTGATAATTATTTTAGATTTCAATACCTACGCTAATTTCTATTTGACATAAAAAGACTGAAAAATGGTGGCTAAATAAAAGTTACTGTTTATCAGTCTATTTTTTGAGCACTTAAGGCTGTTAGTTCCATCGTTTATCTATTTCCCATCACATAACGCCCGGCATTTCTCCCGGCTTCCGCCCCAACCAGATTGTAGCCTTCCTGGCAGTAATGGAATTCATCCTTCATGAGTCCCCGCTCAGCAAACGTGGCAAACTGACGGCTTACCATAATTATATCAGGTTCCTGCTCCGTCAATTTCACCTGAGCATCCTGAATAGGAAGGTAACGGTCCGGTTCATCACGGTGATTCCCGATTTGAATCAAAAAGCATTTCTCCATTCCGCATTCTTTCTGAAAAGTATGAATCATGTCAGCCGTCTGCAGCCGGTACACTTCCGGATTCGTATGCAGATCCCCATTCGTGCATCCCTGACACCACACCATAAAACGGTGTACGATCGGAATCCTTTGCTTCTTAAGGAAGGCTTCGCAGCGCTTCATCCGGCATACCGCATCCCGATAGTAAGGAGTTCCGGGGAGCCATTCTGCGATGGCGGAACCGCCTTTGGAGCAGGACACACCGACAACTGGAACTTTGGTTTCTTCAACATAAACATTGACAAATGCTGATACCATAGATCCGGTTTTCATTCCGGGTTCATATACACCGGTGATATTATTTTCGTCTTTTCCGAAGGGTTCTGTCAGCGGGAACAGACAATCCGGGGCAGTAACGGCACGGTATTCATATCCGGTACCATCCGGCACTGCCGGGGCCTGTTCGGCAGTTCCTCTTCCGGCCATATTACTCTGGCCCATAAACATGATCAGATGTATTTTTTCTGGAGTCATATAATCTACCTTATGAAGCTAAATCAAATATTTTATTTATCTGCGGGTTACAATCAGCGTCAGAGTGGAAGATCACTTCAATGGTTTTGTACGAAGCCAGAGATATCACTCCCAGAATGGATTTCGCATCCACAACGCGGCTCCCGTATTTGGCATCCACATCAAAATCCAGCTTGTTTACCATATTGACGAACTGAATAATCTGCTGAGTATTCTGAAAAGTTATAAATTTATGTTCCATAACCAATTCCCCTTTATACCATTTTCCTTTTGGTGATAAACTTAGTTTAACATTTTTCTGGAAAAAGAGAATGTATAAAAACGAAGAATATATGGAAAAAACAGACTTTTTTTGTGGATACCAAAATATTGGATACAAAAAATATTGCATGAGTGGGGAATAATATTGTTAAAATCAGATCGCACCTGGAATTGCGGAGACGACCACTGCGCTGTCGCATCTGCTTAAGCATATAAACTGGAAAAATGTGAATTAATTGGCTGATTTCGCTGTAAAAATGTGAAATAGCTTTATTAAAAAAGCCAGAAAAATGTGTTATGTTATATGTGGATTAAAAAGGGTGGTGATAATTTTGAAGCGTAATGCAATTGAGGATTTGATAAAATGGAAATCCAGTGAAGAACGCAAGCCGATGGTATTAAAAGGTGCAAGACAGGTTGGTAAGATATGGCTGATGAAGGAGTTTGGAAAAAACTATTATAGCAGCTATGTTTATTTCAATTTTGATGAGGAAGACGAACTCAAGTCTATCTTTGAGGTGAATAAAAATCCTTATAGAATTATTGAACTGCTGTCCATGATTGCCGGGGAGAAGATTATTCCAGGTGTAACTCTGATTATCTTTGATGAAGTCCAGGAATGTCCGGTAGCATTGAACTCTCTGAATTTGAAATTGAGCCGAGATATTATTCCGACAAGAACAGTGAGATTGACTTCATTATCCAGCATGGCACTGAAATCATTCCCATTGAAACAAAGGGAGGCGAGGATAAATCTGCGCCGTCTTTTAAACGTTATATAATAGAGAAAAAGCCTGAACATGCTATCCGCTTTTCTAAGCGTGGTTACCTCAAAATTGGTCTGATTACCAATATGCCGCTATACCTTGCGAGAAAGATGAGAGACCTTCTTGATTGATAAGAAAACCGGATAATGCGATTATCAGATGTTGATACCATATCACATATATCACTTTTCCTTAATGAAAAAGATACAGTCAGCTCCGTTTGGCAGTATCTTTTTTTCATTATTGCACAATACTAAATTTACTTATATAAAGAAAGAAGGTGATGCCCATGAATACAGCTGAAAACGTACCCAATCGCTTAATCAATGAAAAGTCTCCATATTTGCTTCAGCATGCCTACAATCCTGTGGATTGGTTCCCCTGGTGTGAGGAAGCGTTTGCGAAAGCAAAGGCGGAGGACAAACCGATTTTTTTAAGCATTGGGTATTCTTAGGTGTGTTCGATTAATCAGTTTGTCACTGGTGCCATGTTATGGAACGGGAATCCTTTGAAAATGCTGCAATAGCCGGACTTTTAAACAGAGAATACGTTTGTATAAAGGTGGATCGGGAGGAACGGCCGGATATTGATTCCGTATATATGTCGGTCTGCCAGGCTATGACAGGGCAGGGCGGCTGGCCGCTGACCATAATCATGACACCTGACTGCAGGTCATTTTTCGCAGGCACCTATTTTCCTCCCACAGCCCGTTACGGCAGTGTGGGACTGCAGGAACTGCTGACGGCAGCGGCTGCACAATGGAAGCTGGAAAAAGAAAAAATCCTGGACAACGCTGAGCAGATAATCGCTTACGTAAAAGAACAGGAACAGCCGACGGCGGCCGAACCGGGAAAAGACATGGTACATCTGGCTTTCCGGCAGTTCGCGGATAACTTCGATAAAAAGAACGGCGGATTCGGCGGTGCCCCGAAGTTTCCCACACCTCATAACATTATGTTCCTTCTGGAGTATGGCATTCGGGAAAACAGCCGGGAGGCATTGGATATGGCGGAAACGACTCTGACACAGATGTACCGCGGAGGGATATTTGACCATATTGGCGGAGGATTTTCCAGATATTCTACAGATGACAGATGGCTGGTGCCGCATTTTGAAAAAATGCTGTATGACAATGCGCTGCTTGCCATCGCTTACCTGGAAGCGTATAGCCGGACAGGGCGGAAGCTGTATGAATGTGTGGCTAAGAAGGTTCTCGGATATGTGGAACGGGAGCTTACGGATGCACTGGGCGGATTTTACTGCGGGCAGGATGCGGACAGCGACGGTGTGGAAGGAAAGTACTATGTGTTTACACAGGAGGAAATAAGGCGGATCCTGGGAAAGGAAGAAGGAGATGTTTTTTGCGTGCAGTATGGGATTACCGCGAATGGCAATTTTGAAGGAAAGAGCATACCGAACCTTCTGGGAAATAAAGATTATGAAAGGATCTGTGAGGAACAATACGGCTGTGACGGCGGAGGCCATATGGACGGAGCCGGAAGAGAAGCCTTCCAAAAGCTTTATGAATATCGTATCAGGCGTGCACCGCTTCACAAGGATGATAAAATACTGGTTTCCTGGAACGGCTGGATGATCTGTGCATATGCAAAGGCAGGCGCCGTGTTTGGAGATAAAAGATATGTGGATATGGCTGTCCGGGCAGAAGGTTTTGTCAGACAAAACCTCATGAAAGACGGTCGTCTGCAGGTGCGGTACCGGGACGGAGATGCGGCAGGTGAAGGAAAGCTTGATGATTATGCCTGCTATATTCTTGCCCTGCTGGAGCTTTACCAGGTGACATTTCAGACAGCTTATTTAGAGCAGGCTGCCCGCTGCGCGGAGATTCTGCTTGAACAGTTTTTTGATCAGGAAAAAGGGGGCTTCTATCTGTGTGCCGAAGACGGAGAGCAGCTTTTTATGAGGACAAAGGAGAACTACGATGGCGCGATGCCGTCAGGGAATTCTGTGGGCGCCCGGGTGCTTCATAAGCTGGCACAGATCACAGGTGAGACAAAATGGCAGGAAGCGCTGGATAAACAGCTGTATTATCTGGCCGGTGCTATGGAAGGGTATCCCTCAGGGCACAGCTATGCGCTTTTAACTATGATGGAGGTGCTCTATCCCACAAAAGAACTGATATGTACGCTTTCCTGTGATTCTGATTCCGATACGGAAAAACAGAAGATACTTCTGGCACAGCTTGCATATCTTGCGGAGACAATACCGGGACTGTCTGTAATAGTGAAAACACAGAAGAACGGAGAGACGCTCGGAGGGCTGGCGTCATATATACGAAATTATCCCATACCGGAGAAGGGTGAACAGTTTTACCTTTGCAGCGGCAGCCAATGTATGCAGCCTGTATCCGAGCTTACACAGCTGCTGCGGCTGTTGGGAGCGGGAGCGGCAGCGGAACACGATATTTTCAAGGATTTTAAGCGCTTTTAGAGTCACAGGCTGATCAGCCGGACATAAGATAATTATAAAAAGAGTTTGGATAATATCGTGATAACAGAAACGGAACGGTATGTAATCAGCTTCTTTGGTGTTGATTCAAAATATTATACAAATGAATTTGTTGCACATCTTTGGGAAGAGAGTTCAAATAAAGAATACCGGAATTGGGGCATTTTTATTACAGCGAGGATGAGCATAGAAAGGCTTGTGTGCGGACAGATAAGAGGGTGTACATTAGGCGATACCGCACACATTATTACGTCGGTAAGAAATCCGGTGGAAGTGAGAAGCCAGGAGGCGTTCTGGAATTCATATATAAATATTACGAAGGAAGTCAGAGAAAAACTGGGGAATCCAAGCTGTACGATTTCCATTGAAAATATCAATTACAGGTATTTTACTGAAATATGATATTTTCAATGGAAAAGAGGATGCAGGAAACGGCGCCTGCTGACCAGCCGATGCTGTCCGCTTTACCGGAGGCACATAGGTGCCACAGTGTCCGGAATGTGGACAATTATATACAGATAACAATGCGGTTAAAAGAAACGGGGCTGACATTTTCAATTATCCATATGCATACCATAGAAAGAAGAAAAAGTGTCTGAGGATCATATGGAGAATTGTAACAAAGAAGAGGCATTTCCCACATCCTTTCCTCCGCAGCACCAATGCAGGCAGCCGGGAATAGAGTGGGAGATGAGGCCGAGACCCGTATTTGAGGACCCATGCTATACAGGAAGCTGTAGGCTGAAAGGGAAAACAGCGTTAATTACCGGAGGGGACAGCGGAATCGGCAGAGCGGCGGCAATTGCCTTTGCCAAAGAAGGAGCCAACCTGGCCATCGTCTATTTGAATGAAAATGAAGATGCAAAAGAGACAAAAAAGCGGATAGAAGAATTGGGGAGGGAATGTATCCTGCTCTGCGGGGACATCCGCAGGGAGAGTGTATGCAGACAGATGGTGGAAAGCACGGTATCCGAGATGGGCAGCCTGGATATCCTTGTGAATAACGCTGGCGTGCAGTTCCCGCAGAACAGCATTGAAGATATTACCGAAGAACAGCTCCGGACTACTTTTCAGGTTAATCTGTTTCCCATGTTTTTCTTTGTAAAGGCGGCGCTGCCTCATATGAAGAGAGGGGACTGTATTATAAATACGGCCTCGGTTACCGCATATGAAGGCGAAGCGGATCTGATCGATTATTCCGCAACAAAGGGAGCCATTGTTGCTTTTACCAGATCTCTGTCCCTGTCCCTGGCAGACAGGGGGATACGCGTGAACGCGGTGGCTCCCGGCCCTATCTGGACACCGTTAATTGTATCTTCCTTTACGGCGGAAAAGGTAGCGGTATTCGGTCAGGATGTACCTATGAAACGGGCGGGGCAGCCCTGTGAGCTCGCACCGGCTTATGTATATCTGGCAAGCGGTGATTCGTCTTATGTTACAGGGCAGGTGATACATGTGAATGGCGGGACCATAACGGGGAGCTGATTAAGTCCGGTGGTTCATATGATAAATTGTAATAGCAGCGGTTCCGTGGGATTCCCACGGAACCGTTTGTTATGTAGTGGGGAAATCCTTTTGCTTAAGGGAAAATGAATAGGATTATTTGATTTTGGAGGTCTGTTCGTATAATATGAATGTGAGAACCTTTCCATTCTTTCAGGAAGAAAATCAGTAAAGGGAGGTGCAAGGCTATCAGAAAGTTTTTGACAATTCTGGGATGGTGTCTGCTGATTGGTGGATTCATGGCAGCGATCTGGTTCGTATCCGCTCCCGAGAATCAGGTGACGGGGCCTGTGACTGTAGTATGCATGCAGACCGAAGATGATGCGGATGCTTCGCTGCTGTATCAGGATGGTGCGGCAGTATTGATTGATACAGGAGAAGAGACGGATGCAGATCATATTCTGGAGGTATTGGAACAATACGGAGTTACCAGACTGGATTATCTGATATTGTCTCATCCGGATGCCGATCATATCGGAGGAGCAATGAAGATCCTGAGCAAAATACAGGTAGAAAGAGTAGTCCAGCCCTATTATCCGAAAGAGAATAAACGGCTGAAGAAGCTGAATGAGTGGCTGGACGAGCAGGGGATTCCGGTGATATATCCCACGCGGACGCGGCGTCTGCAGGCCGGCGGAATGAGACTGCTGGTATACCCGCCTATGGAGAAAAAATATAACGATTCCAATAATTATTCTCTCGGAGTGCTTGTACAGCATAATGATGTGAATCTGATGTTTGCGGGAGACGCACTGCGTAAGCGAAGCGAGGAGCTGCTTTCTATTGATTGGCCTGAGATTAGTCTATATAAGGTAGCACACCACGGGAGAGCCAACTCGGCATCTGAAAAACTGTTCAGGGCTCTTCAGCCCCGTTATGCTGTGGTGACCGCACGTTCGGCGGATGAGATTATACAGGAAGTGGCCGGGGAATTGGGAACAACGCTGTATTATACTGCGGAGGGGGATCAGGTGTTTGTGAGTGATGGTATCGTATTGACGCCGCAGTAAAACAACTCTGATGGCACTGGAGCAGCTGAAGGACAGGAGAACAGAAAAAAATAATAACATGTTTGGAACAATAGCGGTTCCGTGAGATTCTCACGGGATCGTTTATTATATACAGACTTAGTAAATTACCGCAATTGAGGACTGAAATGTTTCTTGTAATATAAATTTCTATATTGGCTGGGAGTCATATTCTCGGTCTTCTTAAAGGTTTTCATGAACTGCTTTTCATCGGAGAAGCCGGAATTAATGGCGATTTTCTTGATGGGATCAGAGCTGTTGAGAAGCATTTGCTTGGCAATGGAAATACGTGATATGTAGATATATTTATTCAGCGAATACCCTGTATGCCGTTTGAAAAGTGAAGAAAGATAATTAACATTATAGCCAAAATGAAGCGCAACATCATGAACCGATAGTTTGGTAATACAGTTTGCGTGTATCCATTCTTCTATCTCTTTGACATTATATGCCGTCTTATTCATAATGCCGTTCTCGGAATTAAATAAAGTTTCGTTCATGATTTCAAGAATAAGTAAACTTAAAGCATAGTTCCCCTGATATTTTGAAAAATAGTTCTGCTGGGATAAATCCATAAGCAGACGGAAAATAAGACTCGGTTTATCCGCATTGTACATTGTCCCTGTTTCGGGCAGAAGATAACCTGTAAAATTTGCAGCGGACTTGTCTGTATTTTTATGAACAATGGATTTGGCAGCCTGCTCCGAAATGATTTCATACTCATTGTTTTTAAAACGAAAATGGCACCAGTAATAGGACAAACCTGGAGTAGACGGGAGATATCCATAATGCTCTTGTCCGGGAAAAAGAATGACATATTGATTGGGGTGCAGCTCATAAAGATTTTGGTTCTGGGCGATGAACAGGGTGCCGTTGCAGAGAAGGATCAGGACAAAAACATCCATACTCCGCTTGATGTGAATAAATGTATCATGAGAATATAATTGGCCGCATTCGTCATATTCAATTGGCTCACTGCTCGGAGCGAATAAGTAATTCATGTATTTTTACCACCAAATCTATTATTTGATTACTTTCATTTTCTAAAATATAATATTATAATTAAGATGTCAATGATGCAAATTGACCAAAAAATATGTCGATGATAGCGCTTGAGTTGAGCATATTTATTTCGTCAGGTTCTAATTGATAAAAAAACTTAATTTTTTTGATGTTTGAAAAAGAGTGTTATATAAAAGGAAGGATTCAAAAAATGCAGGTTTTTTTATATGTGATATTTGGCACCTTATTTATCATTTTGATATATGAGAGAATACCGGACGAAAAGGTTAGTCAAACAGCTTATGAATAATGCCGTGAATATTCATAAGCAGCACGGCGGTTAAAGAACAACGATACAACGTAAATGTAAAACAAATTAAAATTGTTTTGGGGGTTTCGTATGAAAAAAAATAAAGTTTTGGCAATCATATTGTCTGTTTCTTTACTTCCCGCAATGCTGGCCGGATGTATGCCCGGATCCATGCAGGAGAACAAAGAAAGTACTCCGGTTGAATCGCCTGCGTCGGACAGTCAGGCAGTGAGTGAAGCGGCTTCGACGGAAGAAGCTTCTGACGCGGCAGACGGATATTCTCTGCCGTTCTGTGAACCGGGAAGCGTGAGTTTTTCTTTCCTTACTTATCAGAACTGGCATGCTTCATCCTTTTATGATTCCACGGATGGTCTGCCGGTGGAAAATAAACTGGAGGAATTGACAGGGGTTCATATTGACTGGGAATGTCCTACTTCCGATTATAATACGGTTGCACAGACCAGACTCGCAGCAGGAACGGGGCTGCCGGATATTATGCGTATTCCCAATGGTACTACCGGCCTGATGAATGCTGTAAACCAGGGACTCATACTTCCGTTAAGCGATTATATGAGTCCGGAGACGACGCCTTATCTCTATAAATTAATGGATAAGCAGCCTATCTACCGTGCTTATATGCAGGCTCCTGACGGAAAAATTTATGGGGTGGCTCATTCGGAATATAATGTAAACAACGTGGTATTTATGTGGAACACGATTCGGAAGGACTGGCTGGATAAGCTGAATCTGAAGATGCCCGAAACAATTGATGAATATCATGATGTTCTTGTGGCATTCAGAGATCAGGATCCCAATGGAAACGGGGAAAAGGATGAAATTCCGCTGATATACCAAAATGAGGATATGTTTGGCCTGTATTCCTTTAAAACTGCGTTTGGTTTTAAATATTCGGATATATGGTCACAAACGGATGGGAAGGTTGCATTTGACTTAATGGATGATAAGTTTTTTGATTGTCTTACAACTCTGCATCAATGGTATGAGGAAGGTCTTTTGCAGCAGACGATCACCAGTTCGGAAGGCTCCACCTATCTGTCACAGGATCGGGCGGGCGGCCGTGTCCTTTCTTCTTCTGATAACCTGATCAGTGATGCCAACCTTTCAAAAGCGATTGAGCCGGATGCGGAATTCGTATTTATCAATCCGCTTTACAATCCGGATTATCCTGAAAATACAGATCCTTATATCAATAAAAGAAATGAATTTAATGATTATTTTGTTATAACAGCTGACTGTAAAAATCCTGAAATTGCCGCTAAATGGCTTGACTGGGTTTATGCCAGTGAGGATTCTGTAACCTTACGTTATTGGGGAATTGAAGGAGATACCTATACTGTTGATGAAAATGGGAACAAAGAATATACCAAGAAGGTTACGGACGGAAGTCCTATTGATGTTCTTCGTGAAATCGGAGGATTCCCCAATTTTGTAGGCAATGAATATGGAGAACCGATATTGGCCATGTATAAAGATACTTATGTGGAAGAAGCTTACAAGACCTTCAGTGACAGGCTTGAATCCAGGCTGCCCATAATTCTTGGAACGGAAGAAGAAAATGAGACCTATTCCAAGCTTTGGCCGGATATCGATACTTATGTCAGGGAAAATGTTGTTAATTTCATTATTGGCACACGTCCGTTAACAGACGCAGAGTGGGAGAATTATAAAAAGGATTTGACGAATATGGGTATAGAAGATGTTATTGCCGTTAAGCAATCCTGGTATGATCGTGCAGATGAAATTATGGGAACCAATAATTAATTGGAAGGATATTCTCCCGGACTGTAAAAATCCGGGAGAATATCAAAAAAAGCCCGTCTGTTCGGAAGGGAGGAACAATTGTGAGCAAGGTCAGGATTGATAAGAAAAATATACGGAAATCTTTTTTTAAGTCTGTTAAGAGGGATAAGTATCTGATTCTCATGGTTTTGCCCTGTATTTTATTTTTTGTCATTTTTCATTATATTCCCATGTTCTGGAATATCATAGCTTTTGAAAAATATAATGCCCGCCAGGGGATTTTTGGGAGTCAGTGGGTCGGACTGGAAAACTTCAGACGTTTTTTTGCAAGTCCGTATGCTTTTCGGGTAATTCGAAATACATTGGTTATCAATTTAATGGATCTTGTTTTCGGTTTTCCGGTACCCATAATATTTGCACTGCTGCTCAATGAGGTACGCAACAACAAAGTGAAACGCACCATTCAGACTTTTACCTATTTGCCGCATTTTATTTCTGTAGTAGTGGTAGTAGGAATGATGAATATTCTGCTTTCGCCTACAGATGGTTTGGTAAACAAGCTCATTGTGGGGCTGGGCGGAAACAGTATTAACTTTCTGGTTGATGTGAAGTGGTTCAGATGGCTGTATGTATTATCTAATATCTGGCAGAATTTCGGCTGGGATTCTATTATTTATTTCGCGGCTATTGCAGGGATTAATGCAGAAATATACGAAGCGGCCATGGTGGACGGGGCTGGCAGATGGAAAAAGATGATTTATATTACACTGCCGAGTATAGTTCCCACTGTAATCATTTTGCTGATTATGCGTATCGGATGGCTGCTGAGTGTAGGGTTCGAAAAGGTGCTTCTCATGTATAACGAGGCTACCTATGAAGTTGCCGATGTGATATCTACTTATATTTATCGGGCATCTCTGCTTAATGCAGACTTCTCTTACGGAACGGCAATAGGACTGTTTAACTGCGTCATCAGCCTTGTGCTGGTACTGGGTGCAAACTGGGTAAGCAGGCGCTTCAGTGAAACTTCATTATTTTAGGAGGTAACGAAATGGCAGAAAAAATAAAACGGTCAAAGCGCCGCAGGGATGGCGGAATAACAGGAAGCATTGTGATATATCTGATAATGCTGTTTGCGTCAGTCATTACCCTTTATCCGTTCCTTTATGTTATTGCCAACTCTTTGAGCGATCCGGCCGAGGTCCTGCGCCGGAGTGTGGTTTTATGGCCGGTTAATTTCTCTATCCGTTCTTATCAGGTACTGCTGGGCCAGAAGGACGTTTTTCAGGCATACTATAATACGATCTGGTATACGGTAGTGGGTACGATTGTCAATATTATTTTTACAATTATGGCGGCATATCCGCTTTCTCTGAAACGATTCTGCCTGAGAAAGTTTGTATCCACTATGGTGGCAATAACCATGTTTGTATCAGGAGGAATTATTCCTACTTATATCGTTGTGAATCGGATTGGTTTATATGATTCGCCATGGGCCTTGGTTATTCCTACGGCTGTTTCCGCCTATAATCTGATTGTGGCACGCAGTTTTTTTGAATCCCTGCCTTTGGAACTGTCAGAATCTGCATATCTGGATGGGGCAAATGATTTTGTGGTACTGTGGAGAATCATTGTTCCTGTTTCGAAACCGATTATAGCAGTCCTCGTTATTTTTTATGCCGTGGGCCATTGGAATGACTATTTCAATCCTCTTATTTACCTGAAGAGCGGTTCACTGAAGCCGATTCAGATTTATCTGAGAGGTATTCTTATCGCAAATGACAGCGGTTTGACAAATACGGGCGGTGAGATAGGATTAGAGCAGAAGTATTTATTTGAAGCCCTGAAATTTGCTGTAATAGTAATTACCGTTCTTCCCATTACCGTTATTTATCCTTTTTTCCAAAAGTATTTTGTGAAAGGTGTAATGGTGGGAGCGGTGAAAAGTTAAGACTTAGTGCCGGTTAATGAACGGCAGAAAGGATTTTTTATGGAAAAATATTTATTTCGGCAAATGCCGCGTGGTTATGCCGGGGGCTGGTATGCACCGATTGATGAACCGGTGCTGGGGGGCTTATACGGTACCTGCTTTGATGTGGAGGTGGCAAAGGAAGATGATACATACCGAATGTGGTTTTCCTGGCGTCCGACGCGTTTGATCGGACATACCACCAGCAAAGACGGGATTCATTGGGAAATGCCGTCTGTAGTTCTGGCATCCGTACCGGGATCCGACTGGGAAGGATATGAGGTCAACCGTCCCACACTTGTAAAGAGGAATGGTCTGTACCATATGTGGTATACGGGACAGACAGTATCCAGTGAGTTTACGAAAGCCTCCAGTTCTATCGGCTATGCGACAAGTGTGGATGGACTGAACTGGGAAAGGCATCCTGAACCGGTTATGCGTCCTGAATATCCATGGGAAAAATATGCACTGATGTGTCCGTTCGTTTTATGGGATGAAGAGAATTCCATTTACAGGATGTGGTATTCAGGAGGAGAACAATACGAGCCTGATGCCATCGGATACGCCACAAGTAAAGACGGCATTCACTGGGACAGGCTGGAAAATCCCATATTTGTACCCCGGGCCGACAGCTATTGGCAGTGCAAAAAGGTTACGGCTCCTTTCGTATTAGAAGTAGACGGCGGATATGTCATGTATTATATCGGATTTGACGGATCAGGCCACAGTGCTGTGGGTGCTGTCTGTTCTGAGGATGGAATAAGCGGCTGGACAGAACATCCGGATAATCCTCTGATTGCAGGAAAAGACGGCTCCTGGGATCATAACGGTATATGTAAGGTCAGCGTTATTGAAGAAGAATCCGGCGGCTGTAAATTATGGTATAACGGCTGTAACCGCCAGCGTGAGGAAATAGGTATTCTTCTGAAGGATGAGCATCATACGATGTGGGGAGTGGAAGGTGCGCCTGTGGTGGAAAAGCAGAGAGAGCCTATTGAATATCAGGGACCTGTAGAAAAGAAAATGTGGCTTTAAAGGAGGAGCAAAGTATGAATCAAGCTATAAAGTGGATACCCCGTGGATGTTCCGGCGGTTGGATAAAACCTCTGACATCACCGGTCCTGGGACCGGAATATGGCACCAGTTTTGATATGCAGGTTCTGAAGGAAGACGGTAAATACCGCATGTGGTTTTCCTGGCGTCCGGTCAACCTGATTGGTTATGCGGAAAGCACGGACGGGATAACGTGGACTCTGCCACGGGTAGTATTTACCCCGGATCCATCTTCTGACTGGGAAGCGCATGAGGTTAACAGGCCAAGCATCATTAAAAAAGACGGCATGTATCATATGTGGTATACAGGGCAGATGTTCCCCGGAAATGAAACACGGGGTTCCAGCGCAATCGGTTATGCCACAAGTCCGGACGGAATTACCTGGACTCGTTATAATAAGCCGGTGCTGAGCCCTGAGGAAAAATGGGAAGGAATTTCTGTTATGTGTCCGGAAGTCCATTGGGATGAAAAACGTAATATATTCCGTATGTGGTATTCCGGCGGCGAGATGGAGGAACCGGACGCCATAGGCTATGCGGAAAGCAGTGATGGTATTCAGTGGATCCGTCACAGCAGTAATCCGATCTTTGTTCCCGACAGCAGTAAATTCTGTGAAATGAAAAAAGTTACAGCAGGGCATCTTCTGATACAGGAGGACTGGCACTATATGTTCTACATAGGCTTTGATGGCGACGGACGTCCTTCCTGCTGTCTGGCCCGTTCCAAAGATGGTATTTCCGGCTGGGAGCGCCATCCGGATAATCCGGTGATTGCCGGATCAGACGGATACTGGGATCATGACGGTGTATACCGTGTCAGTGTGGTGAAAGAGGATGATGGTTACAGCTTATGGTATAATGGCGCCAATTATCCGTACGAACTGATCGGATATGCAAGACATGAAGGATTCGATCTCGGTTTTGACAGTATGCCGGAACGTAATGACGGAGGTTACAGAGGCGTGATTAATCTGATTTAAATACTGCTGCTCAAAAAATTCAGTACTGTATGGTGAGAACCCCATCTTTTCCCTGAAAAGATGGGGTTTTTCAGGAAAGGAATAAATACTATGTATCAGTCATTTTATTATAAACAGCTGACGCCCCCAAAGCTGAAACCGGAGGGCTGGATGTATCGTCAGCTGAGAACGCAGGCAGACGGATTATGCGGTAATCTGGATAAAGTATGGCCGGATATAAAGGATAGCGGATGGACCGGAGGCGAAAAGGAAGGATGGGAGAGGGTCCCTTATTGGCTGGATGGATTCATTCCCATGGCCTGGCTTCTGGATGATTCTGAATTGAAAGCCTGTGCAGATAAATATATAAACGCAATTCTCAGCCGGCAGCAGGAGGATGGGTGGATATGTCCCTGTGATAAAGAAGAACGTCCCCGCTATGATATCTGGGCGGCTTTTCTCATCTGCAAGGTACTTGTGGTTTATTACCAATGTACGGAGGATGCGCGGATTGAGCAGGCTGTATACAAGGCGTTAAAATGCATTTCCAGGCATTTGGAGGTGCATACATTGTTTGACTGGGGAGCTTCCAGATGGTTTGAATGTCTCATTCCATTGGGCTGGTTATACGATCGTCATCCGGAAAGTTGGATGCAGGAGCTTGCCGTTTTGCTGCGTGTACAGGGAGTTGATTATGAAAAGCTGTTTGAAAACTGGCCTTACCGGAAACCGCAGGAAAAAGGCCGCTGGAATTACCTCACCCATGTGGTGAATTTATCAATGTGTCTGAGGTCAGATATGCTGTATAATGCCTTTGAGGAAAGAAAAATTGGGGATTTTGCGGAAAAAGCGCTGAATATGCTTCTGGATTATCATGGGATGCCGATTGGACATTTCTCAGGTGATGAATGCCTTGCAGGTAAAAGTCCTTTAAACGGAACGGAACTTTGCGGGATTGTTGAAGCTATGTATTCCTATGAATGGCTTTTATGCGGAACTGGCAGGGATATCTGGGCAGATCATCTGGAGAGTCTGGCATTTAATGCACTGCCTGCCACAATCAGTTCAGATATGTGGACACACCAGTATGATCAGATGTCCAATCAGATTCAATGTTCGATATTGTCTCCGGAGAATACTCCTTTTCTTACAAACAATGGCGAAAGCCATATATTTGGCCTGGAACCGAATTATGGATGCTGTACGGCCAACTTTGGACAGGGATGGCCGAAACTGGCAATGTCAGCAATTCTTGTGAGCAAAAAAGGAATTGCTGTGGGGACGGTTCTTCCCTGTTCGGCAAATCTGGAAATCGAAGGAACACGGGTGTACTTTCGAATCGTGACGAATTATCCGTTTGAGGACGGATATCGGATTATTGTACAGACAGCTCATCCTGCTGAATTTGAAATTTCCCTGCGCATTCCGGGCGAAGCTGCCGAAGCCTATGTTGACGGTGAAAAGGTTGAAGGAAACCGCTGTACGCTCCGGCGCAGATGGGAAGGAAAAAGTGAAATAAATGTTGTATTTGATTTCGAAGCAAAACTGCAGCCGCAATATGAAGATCTGTATTATGTAAAGAGAGGCCCGCTTGTATTTTCACTCCCGGTTAAGGCACAATGGCGTAAAAAGGAATATGTGCGTGATGGTGTGGAACGCAGATATCCATACTGCGATTATGAACTTTTCCCCGAATCCGCGTGGAATTTTGCTTTTGCGGATGGGAAATTTATGTATAATAAAAAGAATCCGGGTATCGGAGCATTTGATTCCCAAAATCCACCGGTGTGCCTGAAAACAACACTCTGTCCCGTGGAATGGCCTGTGGAAAATGGGGTGGCGGCCATAAGACCGTCATCTCTGACTCCGGTTGGACCCGAGGTGGAAGCGGAGCTTGTTCCGTACGGATGTACAGACCTGCGGATGACAGTTATGCCTGTTGCGGAGCCTTACAGAAAAGAAATATAGCAGGTACGATAAGAAGCTGTCGGTATAATGATATGATATCGTATCATTACCGGCAGCTTTTTTCCAGGTAAACAAACCGTAATTCATCATTAACAGCCGTTTCTTTGAAACTCACATAGCCAAGCCGCTCATATAGCTTTATATTTCCTGTACTGCGGGTACTTGTAAATAATTCGCAGCGTTCCCTTTGGCAGAGCTGTTCAATTTCCAACAGCAGCCTGGTACCAATCCCCTTTCTCTGCCAATCCGGATGAACAATTAACTTACCTATATATGCGGTATCATCATTACAGACAGCCCGTACGGAGCCCACAATTTTTCCGTCTTCATTAAGAGCTTTTAATAGAATACCTTTTTCATATTCAGAATACACTTCAGGCAGAGTCTGCTTTAACGGCGGGATATCCGGATCATTAAATAATTTTGCTTCACTTTGATACGCCATATATTGCAAATCAAGTATTTCTTGTAAATCATTCTCGGTCGCTTTTTTAATAATCATCAGTATGCCCTCCCTTTTATCTTCCTTCTTTGCTGCCCAATATATCCATATCCTCATTATGTTCTTATGAAATATTTTTTTCAAGTAAAAAGCGACAAGATCTATTTCCTGATAATAAAAAATTCTATCATATTCCACATTGTTTATACCTCAAAAATTGAAATGGTACAGCAGAGGTATTCGGCTTTTTTGAATGAATGCCGAAAGGTTGACACGCAATAAATCATATGATTAAATAAAAATGTACTTCATAAAACGTTATTTTTTATGAAAAATATCTTATAATTAAGAGAGCGCTTTCAAAACCTATAGGATAATGGCACAAAACAAAAGGGTTCATACTTTTGAGTATTTCAGAAATTATGAACTGGAATGGGTATCTTTATGGACTAGGTTAAGGAGGGTGTTTTTTTTATGCGAAAATATGGAAAATTAGTAAGTGCAGTTCTTAGTATCATGATGTTGGGTTCCTGTCTGGCCGGGTGCGGGGCCGCCGCTGGTACGGGAGCAGAGGGCAGTACTGTGAGCAGTATGAATACAGAAGCGGACGGGAAAACAGAGGAAGAGGCCCAGGGAAATCTGCCGGAAATTATTGCCCGGGCGAAAGAGGATACGAATTTTAACGAAGAAGGATATCCGCTTGTAAATGAGACGGTAAAGAAAACAATCATGATAAAAAAGCCCGGCAATATCGGTGATGTGAAAGAGATGGAAACGCTCCGTTATATTGCGGAAAAAATGAATATCGAAATAGAGTGGATTGTGGTGGGCGCAGACGGATGGAATGAACGCATTAATCTGATGCTTGCAACAAATGATCTGCCGGACATTATCATGAAGGGGGCTATTCCCAACCTTTCCACTGCGATTGAGGATGGACAGGTGATTGCGGTTGATGAATTAATGGATGCCTACTCCGACGGATTAAAACCGCTGCTGGAAGAATATCCGGGAGTTGCCGTTTCAGCAAGAGCTTCCGATGGGAAATTATATACTCTGCCGGGCATTAATACGCTGAAGCCGAATCTGACAAGCCACAGGAATCTCTGGATCAACCAACAATGGCTTGACAATCTTAATCTGGAAATACCCATAACGACAGAGGAGCTTCTGGATGTGCTTCGCAGCTTTCGTGATGAGGATGCAGACGGCGATGGGAATCCCAATAACGAAATTCCTTACGCGGTGGAAGATTCCGGTGCGGGGCATACGGCCAGGGTGGATATTATTTCAGGCTTATTCGGATTGTATTATAATCTGGACTATGAAAATATAAAATTGGAAGACGGAAAGGTCAGCTTCTTAAAAAATACGGACGAGTGGAAAGAAGTGCTTCAGTACATGAACGTTATGTATAAGGAAGACCTTTTGGATAATGAGGTATATACGCAGACAGGCGACTCGTCTATCGGGAAAATATCCTCCGGTAACTGCGGCGTATTCGGTTTGTCCTCAGATGACCTCTTTACCACGGTAAGCGACCAGTATGTTGCATTGGCCCCTGTGAAAAGCCCGAATGGAAAGGAGCCTGTGATTCAATTGGCATCCAACAGCATGGGAAGCAATACTTTTATCACTGCTGCAGATGAAACACCGTGGGTTTCCTTCAGATTCCTCGACTATTTCTTTACGGAAGAGGGCTCCATGACGATTGGCTGTTTCAATGAAGACCTGATAGGGATTACCTGTCAGAAATATGACGACGGAACATGGGATTATACGGATGAAATGCTTCATGATGAACGAGGCGTTGCGGTAGCGGTTGGAGATGCCTGCCCGCTTCCCGGTGGCGGTTTTGGGTATTGGAGAAATGAAAAGAACTCAAATTATATTTATTCCGCCAAGGTACAGGAAAATGTTCCTGTGTGGGAACCGTATTATCAGAAGGATCCGGTTTACGGCACCCCGCTGTTCGATTCGGATACGCAGAAAAAGGTGGATGCGATCAGAACGGATCTTGATGTTTATGTTTCGGAATGTCAGGCGAAATTCATCACGGGTGAAATGAGCTTTGACGCCTGGGATGACTACTGTACCACATTAAAATCGCTGGGTGTTGATGATTTGGTATCATACTATCAGGCTTATTATGACTCCCTTTCGTAAATTTTCTGTCGATTATGATAACAGAAAATGAATTCAATAGGAAAGGGGTATGAGAAACATGTCATCGAATCAGGCAAAGAAGGATTCCATATGGAAACGGATTCTGGCATGCAGGGAACTGTATTTGATGCTCCTGCTCCCTGTCATATGGTATATCCTGTTCCTGTATACGCCCATGTACGGTATTATGATAGCGTTTAAGGACTATCGTGCGGCGAGGGGCATATGGGGAAGCGAGTGGATCGGCCTTGAACATTTCAAACGCTTTTTCAGCAGCTTTTATTTTGGAAGGATTGTGGGAAACACACTGACGATTAATATCCTGAGCCTTTTGTTCGGCTTCCCTTTCCCGATTTTTCTGGCTTTGCTGCTGGGGGAACTGCGAAACGGAAAATTCAGGAAAGTGCTTCAGAATGTTGCTTATATTCCGCATTTCCTTTCAGCGGTTATTGTGGTAAGTATCATGCAGCTGATCCTGAATCCCAATACCGGTGTATATAATATGATACGCCAGTGGTTCGGACTTCCCGTTACAAATTACTTTGCGTCAGTCGGTGCTTTTAAGCCGATGTACATCATATCCGGTATCTGGCAGAACATGGGCTGGGATGCCATCCTCTATATTGCAGCCCTGGCGGGAATCGATACCACACTCTATGAAGCGGCATCCATAGACGGAGCGGGAAGACTTCAAAAAATATGGCATATTTCACTTCCGGGGATCAGCAGTACCATTACGATCATGCTGCTGCTGCGCTGCGGGCAGATTATGAATATCGGATATGAGAAGGTGCTCTTAATGCAGAACAGCCTGAATCAGGCATCCAGCGATGTTATTTCCACCTATGTGTACCGTGTGGGAATCCTGGAGGGCAATTTCGATTATTCAACGGCAATCAGTCTTTTTAATTCCGTATGTAATATTCTTCTGCTTCTGCTCGCAAATGCGATTGCAAAGCGGGTAAATGGGACGAGCTTATGGTAGGAGGCGGGTAATGAAACAGAGAGTAAAAGAGAAAAAAGAAGTTCCGCAGGATAAAGCGGTCAGTATTTTTTTCAATACAGTGGGAATTTTGATCCTGATTGTGGAAGCATATCCTTTAATTTATGTACTCAGCGCTTCCTTCAGTTCTTCGGATGCGATATCCATGGGAAAAGTTTATTTGTGGCCGGTGGAATTCAGTATGGAAGGCTACAAAATGCTGGTTCAAAATTCCCAGATCCTGAACGGATTTAAGAACAGTATTATTTATATGGGACTTGGCGTTCTCCTTAATATGTCGCTTACGATGCTGCTGGCTTTTCCGCTGTCCAGAAAGGAGCTGCCGGGAAGGAATCTGATCACTGTTTTTGTCGCAGTTACCATGTATGTCAGCGGCGGGTTAATACCGACTTTTCTGCTCGTAAGCAAACTGGAACTGGTTGATACGCTTTGGGGACTGATTTTACCGACTGCGATTTCGACGACAAACATGATTATTATGAGGACATATTTTAACTCCACGATACCGGAAGAATTGAGGGAAGCGGCTTTTTTGGACGGCTGCAGCTATACGAAATATTTTCTCAGGATAGTAATTCCGTTATCGGCGCCCATTTTGGCAGTGATTGCCCTGTATTATGCGGTTGATTCATGGAATACATATTTTAACGCGCTGATTTACCTGCGTTCCACGGAGAAAGCAAATCTTCAGCTGGTGCTGAGGGATATCCTTTTGGCGAATCAGGTGAGTTCAGGAGACGGTTCCTATGCAGAAAATTCAAAGCTCGGCGTTACGATAAAATATGCGGTTATTGTAGTCAGCTGCGTACCCATGCTAATTGTTTATCCTTTTGTACAGCGTTATTTTACAAAGGGTGTTATGATAGGATCGATAAAGGGCTGAAATCAAATGACGGAAAGGCAGTGAAATCTAAAATTGGGAGGAAAAGAGAAATGAAGCAATCCTGCTGTGAATTATGGAATCAGGAGCTGAAAGGGCATCAGATTGAACGGGTGCAGTTTTATCGGTGCCGGGCAAGATATCCGAGGCTGCATGGAAAAAATGCAATCCGGGGTTATCACGGTTTCGGCGGAGAGATTGAAGTGGCCAAACTGACTACGAAGGACGGAATCACAGGTTGGGGACAGCTGAGCAGAGGCGTGGATGAGGCAAAAAGGAATAAGGAGCTTTTGCTGAAACGTCCTCTTACGGAGCTTTTTGATTCCGGGACGGGAATCCTGGATGAAAAGCTGCTGACCTTTGATATCCCGCTGCACGATTTGGCAGGGAAAATTCTGGGAATTCCTGTATGCCGCATGATCAATCCGGATTCGGTGCTCCGTGCACCTGTGTATGACGGTGCGATTTATATGAACGATATCATACCGGAGGATGCTCCTTTTGGAGTCGATCGGGTGATACAGGAGAGTGTGGATGATGTGCATCTGGGCCATACGATACTGAAAGTAAAAATCGGCAGAGGACATCGATGGATGGAGCATGGGGAAGGAATGGCAAGGGATATTGAGATTGTCAGACGGATTCATGAGGCTCTGCCGGGGATTGCCATTATGGTGGATGCAAACGATGGGTATACGCTGGAGGATGCCATTGCCTTTCTGGAGGGAATCGGTGATACGGAGATATTCTGGTTTGAAGAGCCATTCCGTGAGGAAGAAGGGAAAAACCGGCTGCTGAAGGATTATTTATTGAAGGAACGGCCCGGCACCCTGATTGCGGACGGAGAATCCGATACAGATATCCCGCTGTTGAGAGGACTGGCGGAAAAGAAGCTTCTTGATGTATGGCAGCCGGATGTCTGCGGCTATGGATTTACCAAATGGAGAACCCTGATGAAGGAAATCAGCCAAAACGGCTGGCTGGCGTCACCGCATGCATGGGGAAATGTAACGAAAACACATTATTGTGCACATCTTGCCGCAGCGTATCCTCATCATATTCCCTGCGTGGAAGCTGTTTTAGGATCCATAGAGGGTGTGGATTTTGACGGATACTGCCTGGAAAGAGGAACAATGAAGATTCCCGACAAACCGGGCTTTGGCATGGATCTCATCTGGGCAGATGAAATAACCGATTCCTGAAGGGAGGACTTGAAATGATAGACAGTGGGAAGGAAACAGCGGAGTTCAGTTTGGATGATAAGCACGGCCTGCGGAAGATGGCAAGAGCGCTTTCCTCTGAAACAAGACTTACTATTCTGGAAACGCTGCAGTCCGGAAGCAGAAGCATCGGCGAGTTATCTGAGGAACTGCAGATCCCCATGTCTACCGTTTCAACTTCGGTGAGTATTCTGGAAGAGAGCGGACTGATTATTGCCAAAAATAAATCACAGGAGCGCGGCATGTTAAAGCTTTGTTCTCCTTCCGTATCCCAGGTGATTTTCAATCTGAACAATATCGGATCTGTTGAAACGGATGAGACACCCCAAAGTCTTACCATGAGCATGCCGGTAGGATGCTATACGGATGCACAGAATATTACGCCTACCTGCGGTATGTGCAATGAGTATTCGATAATTGGGGAAAAGGATAATCCGCTTTGCTTTTTCCATCCGGATCGATTTCAGGCCCAGAGAGTCTGGTTTCATTCCGGTTTCCTGGAATATCGTTTTTCCTTTGCCTTTATGTATGACATCACACTGAAATGGCTTGAAATATCCTTTGAAACATGTTCGGAAGCTCCAATGTACAGAGATCCGTGGAAGAGTGACATCAGTGTTTTTGTGAATGATAAAAAACTTGGAATTTTTGAGAGCCCCTGTGACTGCGGAGGTGCCCGCGGAGTTCTGACTCCATCCTGGAACAGTATATTATCCACTCAATATGGATTTTTAATCACATGGCGGCTGGACGAAAGCGGCACATATCTTGATGGGATCAGGACCAGCAGGCTTACTATTTCGGATATCCGTTTTTCTGACTTGCCTTACATCAGTGTTAAAATCGGTGTTGCGGAGGATGCTGTTCATTTGGGGGGCGTGAATCTGTTCGGGGATAAGTTTGGGAATTATGCACAGCCTTTGGTGCTTAAACTGGGGTATCAGCTGGATAAATGAGGGCTGTTGAGGTGTGAGGTATTCTGGAATATAGCTTCTGATATTGTGATAATAGATTTTGAGGGCGTCGGTCAGACGCCCTCTATTTGTTTGCCTCTTTTAAAAGTTGTGATTTATTACCGTATTTATTCACATAGAGAAATCAGAAGATAACGTAAATAATTATACATAAAAAACGGCAGAGATGACTAATGTATTGGAAAAATATGCCGATTTTATAGTAAAGAAACAAACAGATTATCACATAAAAGAAAGGAGTGTTTCCAAAATGATGATTCTGGGTCACGTCGGAATACAAAACTATTATAACAAGGTCTCTTCCGCATCAACGCGTTCTGCTTTGGAGAAAATTGCGGAACGGTTACTGGCCAGGCAGCCCCAAAATTACAACCAACCCAATGTAGACATGGTAGAATTGTCTTCTTCTGCAAAAGAGTATGCCAGAATGCATGGATATGGATGCACAATGCAGAGAATGGAGTTTGAGTACGAGTACAGGCCAGCAGAACCAATGAATATTCCGGAATTACTGCCACCATCAGAAGTAATCGATTATACAGAGCATGACGCTCTGATGAACCAGTATATGAAGCAGTACCGCTTTGAGGAGGGGAAGCCGATGAGGCTGTGTGCCCCCGGTATGGTAAGTGACGAGAAGCTTGAAAATTTCCGTAAGGAACTCAATGAAAATGGCCTGGGCGAGGATATTGATTGGCGGGGTGTCATAGAGGATTTTTCCTCCATGGATATCAGATTTGGTAATGTTGAACGTCTGGAAACCAAAGCAGATTATATAGCCTCCAGGTATGCGGTGCTGAAGGACCGGATTCAGACGCAGTATGCCGGCGATGAACAAAAGGCTCAAATGGATAAGCTGGATAGTATATATAATCAGGCAAAAGAGGAAATGGCCGATACATATGCGAAAAATATCGGAGGTTTTTATGAAGATCTGGGGCAGACAGGAGTCATAGAGGATATGAGGTCAAGTGTCCTGGCGATGGTAGATGAAAGGGAAGCCGCTTATGAGACGTATTTGGCAGGTGCGGGTGACTATGCCAACCTGAAAGACTCGGAAGACAGTTGGCTTGCACAGGATGATGCTTATTTAGCGGCGCGGCTACGGGATAGTTTTGCGGCAGATGGGGGCAATATACAATCTGGTTCCTCACAGGCTGTATACAGTGGTGATGATCTAACATTTGCGGGAGTTTATGCAAAATCACTCTCTCAGCAAATAAAAGACGCCGGACACGTATGGGAGGTATGGCGGCCGTGCGAATCCGACAGTGAGCTGGGGAAATTTTTGGCTAAACAGTATCAGGACACAAGACAAATTGTTGCTGATGCGGGTATCAGCGATAAACTGGCCGGAATAATCCAAAACACATTCCGTCCATTCATGGAAAAATTTATGGATGTGCTGGACGGCCAAATTGATAAGAATCTGGCAAGGGTAGAAAGCAAACCCTGGATGGGCGGAGTCCTTCGCTTGGACTATATTAACCGCAATGCCGTTTACCGGATGTATCTTTCTATTATTGGCAAATAATATTTCCTCATGTTCCGAAAGGATAGAAAGCTGTCGAACCAATAAAAACAGAACAAATGTTCCTGCACCTATTGCATGCCATGCCCCAGTCTATTATAATGAAAATAGAACCTGAACACCTATAATTTATCTGGCTGGGAGGTGACCGGATGGCAGTTTGGAATCCATGGCATGGCTGTAAAAAGATCAGCCCGGGCTGCAGAAATTGTTATGTTTACCGGAGAGATGCTGAATTCGGCAGGGACAGCAGCGTCGTAACACAGACGGCAAATTTTTCCCTGCCCATAAAATGCAGCCGAAGGGGCGAATATAAACTGAAACCGGACGGGGAAAGTATTTATACCTGTATGACATCGGATTTTTTCCTGGAAGAAGCGGATCAATGGCGGCCTGAGGCCTGGAACATGATACGGCTGCGGGGCGATCTGCATTTTGTAATCATTACCAAAAGAATCCACCGTTTCCGCACAGGCCTGCCGGAAGACTGGGGAGAAGGGTACGATAATGTTACCATCTGCTGTACCTGTGAAAACCAGAACCGGGCAGATTACCGGCTTCCCATTTTGCTGGAGCTTCCCATAAAACACAGAACCGTGATTCACGAACCCATGCTGGAACCCATAGATATCCGCAGGTACCTGTCAACAGGATGTATTGAACAGGTAACCTGCGGAGGAGAGTCCGGCCCTGAGGCACGCCTCTGTGACTTCGGCTGGATTTTAAATTCCATGGAACAATGTGTGGAATACGATGTCCCATTTTGGTTTAAACAGACCGGCGCGCTCTTTAAAAAAGGGAGCCGGATATATCACATTGAGAGGAAGGACCAGATGGCCCAGGCGGAAAAAGCGGGGGTTAATTATAAATGCGGAGTATAAATGGGACGTACCCGTCTTTTCTGTCATTTAATAAAATGCACTCATGTCTTTCTGCGCATTTGCTTCCGGCTGTCCGGAGCTTCCGCTTTGGGAGCCGGAACTTGCCGCGTGTCCAAGAGTAACGGATACCGTTTTTTCCGTGTAGGCGTTATCACTGCCGATAGTCTGGATAGTGAGTTCCACGGTTTCCCCTGCCGGATAATACTGTAGAAGTTCGGTCAGCTCCTGGATCTGGGTAATGTTTTTACCGTCAAATTTTGTAATGACGTCGCCCTTCCTGAGCCCTGCCTTCTCTGCCCCGCTGCCTTCAGTTACGCCGGCAACATAGACACCGGAAGGAATGCCATACACACTGTTTACGGATTCTGTGACTGTGATCCCGGTAATACCGATGCTGGATTTCTGATCTTCAGTAACTTTGCTTCTGGTAGTTTCGTTCATCAGTTTTTCGATAATGTCGGAAACTCTGGAAACAGGGATGGCATAGCCCATGCCTTCCACTTCCGTGCTGGCTAATTTAGCGGAATTGATTCCGATGACTTCACCCTTCATATTAACCAGTGCACCGCCGCTGTTGCCGGGGTTGATGGCCGCATCAGTCTGGATATAGGCGGGCTGGTCTGCGGAGTCCTCCGATGTATTTGCGGTATTCCTGTTGGAGTTCAGGGTACGGTTGGTGGCGCTTACGATACCCGTGGTAACGGACTGGCCATAACCCAGGGCATTGCCGATGGCGACAACCTGTTCGCCGACCTTAAGGGAATCGGAATCGCCGATGGAAGCAACGGCTATCTGTGACATGGTATCCGCAGATATGCTTTCCAGAGGAACTGCGATTACGGCAAGATCGTTGTCCGGATCCGTACCCTTTGTATTCGCTTCATATACCTGGTTGTCATTGAAAGCGACGGAGAGTGTATCGGCGTCTGCAATCACATGATAATTGGTGACAATCAGGAGTTCTGTATCATTTTTCCCAATGATAATACCGGAACCGCGGCTTTCTGTTTCCTGGGGAATGGTTTCTCCGCTGTAGCCGTAACCGAACAGGCTGAAATAATTCTGTACCTCCTGTACCGATTTATTTGTAATGGATACAATGGAGGGCATTACGGCTTGTGCAATGTCGGAAACATCCAGGCTGCCCTTTCCGTCGGCTGTACCCGGAAGAGAGGCAGTCTGCAGAAGGCTGGCTGTATTGTTTCCCGCAGAAGCCGCTGCGGATTCAGCTGCCGGTGTTTGGTAGCCGGTTAAATAATTGACTGCCTGGAAGGAACCTGCGGCTACACCGCCGAAAAGGATGGCACTTAAGGTGATGGCTCCGGCTTTTTTCAGGATCCGCGCCTTCTTTCCCGTATGTCCGGGATTCGGAGAGGCAGACAGTTTATGAGGCTCTGCAGGCCCGTTCTCCGGCATGCCGTTGTAATTGTACATCTGGTTTCTGTTTTCGTAGTGTTCATTCTGATATTCAAACATAATGGTCAGCTCCTTTTTATGTTAAACTTTGTTTTCCTTGTTTCGATAGTTGTAGTATAAAAAGGAATTGTGATGGAATTATTATAAAATTGTGATGAAATTGCGAAAAAAGCAGGGAAAAAGTGTGTTTTCCTGCTTTTTTCTTTAAGACGGAATCATATCCGGTTCCGTATTTCAGTTGTTTTCCACTCCGGGCAGCTGTGTAAGGGAACGGAAGCTGTACCCCATTTCCTCCCATTTTGTGAGAAGTTCATCCAGGATTTCCCCGTTGGTTTTCGAAGTGTTATGTAACAGGACGATAGCGCCGGGGTGAACCCTTTTCAGCAGCTTATTGAAGGCTTCTTCATGGGTGGGCTGATTGTCCTGCTCCCAGTCCACATATGCGAGGCTCCAGAAAAAGGTTTTGTATCCCAAATCACTGGCGATCTGCAGGTTATTTGCGCTGTATTTCCCCTGAGGCGGCCGGTAAAATTTCTGCATGGGCTGGCCGAAGGTCTGCTCATAAAGCGTTTCCAATTCTCCCAGTTCTTTTGTAAAGGCCTCTTTATCCATCTGAGACATATCCGGGTGATGGTAGCTGTGGTTTCCCACGATATGCCCTTCGTCCAACATCCTTTTCACCAGATCGGGGCTGGTTTCCAGATAATTTCCAACAATAAAAAAGGTTGCCTTAACATTGTGCTTTTTCAGGGCATCCAGAATGGCGGGCGTGTTTCCGTTTTCAAACCCGCAGTCAAACGTGAGGTAAAGCACCTTTTCCGGTGTGTTTTCCGCATAAAAAGCGTTATATTTCGCCAGCTCTTCAAAGGAGGCATTGGCAACGGGAGGCTTGCCGTCTTCCCGGAAGCTCAGGCCCCAGTTGCCTTCGGCAGGGAGGACTGATGATGAGCTGACGGCATCCACGGCCTGCGCCAGAAAGCGGCCGGCTAAAAATGCCAGGATGAACAGGAAGAGGATTCCGGTGATACCTTTGATTATTTCTCGATTTTTCATATGAGATTTCCGGTTTTCTTACAGGATATGTGCCGGAAAGCGGTTTTATGTCTGTGGTATATAAGAGACGATAACAGAGAAGCAGCAGCGCGAGAAAAAAGTTCCGCCTACCGTATTGTAGTTCCTCCATACTGATATTTTACGGGAAGAAGTGTCAGGCTGGGAAGCGCGGACCGATCTTCCTCAAGTAAAATTTCCACGCATTTTTCCGCAAGCTGCCTGACGGGCTGGCATATGGAAGAAACAAACAGTCCGTCATCTTCATTCCCAAATTTATGTATGCCGTCAAACCCAATTATCTGGACATCTTCTGGAACGCGGTAGCCCTCCTGGCGAAGAAGCTTGGCAAACATGTATCCATGATAATCCGTATGTGCAAAAACACCATCGAAGGTCAGGGTATTGTCGGCTCTTTTATGTTTATACAGAAAGTCTTTCATTTGGACAGGCAGGTCCTCATTGTCAAGCATATCAAGGTAATCCGGTTCAAGTCCGTGTTTGCTGCAGGCATAAAGATATCCATCTTTTCTTTTATCGGATTCGCCCGGAAAGACAGAATGAAAGCGTACGTAGACAGGATGACGGCAGCCAAATTCCAACAGCTTTTCAATGGCAAGGCATGCGCCCGCAAAATTGTCAGAGGCAACTCTCGGAATTACGTGATTTTCAAAGAAACGGTCGAAAACAACAATGGGAAGATCCTTTCCGATATATTTTCCTATGTCGGAATAAGTAAGCGCTATAACGCCGTCGACCTTATTCTGTGTAGCCATGCTGAGACAGGAAACCTCTTTTTCCGGTATTCCGTCTGCACAGCAGAGCAGCAGTTTAAGCCCTCTCTTGTAAAGCGCGCCTTCTATATGATCGGTAAAGGCAGCAAAGAAAGGGTTGGTGGTATTGGGAATGATAAGCGCGATGAGATTGCTTTTCTGGGTCTTTAACCCGCGGGCATATGTGTTTACTTCATAATCCAATGCTTTGATTGCCGCCTCTACTTTTTCTTTATATGCATCGCCTACAGGAAGGCCGTTAATGACTTTTGAGACAGTGCCAAGAGCAACACCGGCTTCCCTCGCAACATCCTTCATGGTAGGAGCATTTTTTTTGTTCATATTTTGTATGTTCCTTTCAAAATAACAATATTGGCAGAGCTGTAAAGAAAAAGATATTACTTTTAATATTAACATTTGCAGACGAATATAGAAATAGTAATTTCACCATTCAGAATCCTATTATAATACAATGAGTGAAACGTTACAATCTAAAATAATGACTAAAATCTGATATAATAGTTTGTATAAATTCAATAAAATATACTGATTGCACAAAAATATCACTTTTTACGCTTGACAGATGAGTCCCTTAACAGTAATATAAAGGCATGAACCGTGAAACGTTTCATGATAGAAATATGAGGAGGATGGAGGATGAAGAAATCAAAGCAGAATGCTGTGACACTGCCGCCGCGAAAATCTATAGGAAAGCAGATGCTGAAGCATTGGGAATTTTATGTGCTGCTGCTGCCGGGAATTGTATTAACAATTATTTTTAAGTATGTTCCTATTTACGGAGTGCAGATTGCATTCAGGGACTATAATGCGGTGGATGGCTTTTGGGGCAGCGCCTGGGTGGGACTGAAATGGTTTGAGCGCTTTTTCAACAGCTATAACAGTGTACGTATGATACGGAATACGGTACTGCTAAGCCTCTACAGCATATTGTGGACATTTCCCATACCGATAATATTAGCATTATTGATAAATCAGGTAAAAGGGAAAAAGTTTCAAAGGGTAACGCAGACTGTAATATACGCGCCTCATTTTATTTCCATAATGATTTTATGCGGTATGCTCCGGATTTTTCTTTCACCCTACGGTGGTCTGATAAATGTTATTGCACAGGCGCTGGGAGCGCCGGAAGCGGTGAATTACATAGATTCGGCATCTGCATTCCGGACAATATATATCTCTTCCAGTATCTGGCAGGATGCGGGATGGGGAACGATTATTTACCTGGCTACCCTGTCCAGTGTGGATGCATCGCTCCATGAAGCCGCCAAAGTGGACGGGGCAAGCACCTGGCAGAGGATTCTCCATATCGATATTCCGGAACTGGTTCCCATCATAGTTATACAGCTAATTATGCAGTTCGGAAATCTGATGAATGTGGGATTTGAAAAGGCATTTTTGCTTCAGACGAACCTTAATAAGGAGACCTCTGAAATCATTGCCACTTATGTATATGAGCAGGGTATGTTAAAGGCAATGTACAGCTTTTCCACGGCTGTGGGGCTGTTTAATACAGCGGTAAATATTATTTTGCTGATTGCTGTTAATAAAATATGCAAAAAGCTGTCTGACGTAAGCTTTATATGAGGAAGGAGAATAGGAGATGAACAGGAAAAAATTCAGATTTACATCGGACAAACTGTTCGATTTGTTTAACTATGCGTTCCTTCTTATCCTTGTGCTTATCATTGCATATCCTCTTTATTATGTATTGATTGCTTCTTTTTCGGATCCATACGAGGTTTATGCGGGAAAAACATTTTTGCTCCCTTCCAAGATTACATTTGAGGGTTACGCCAGAGTGTTCAAGGAAAAATCAATTGCGACAGGCTATATCAACAGTATCTATTATACGATTCTGGGAACTGCAGTTTCCGTAGCGCTTATCATTACCACCGGTTATTGTGTTTCGAAGAAAACGCTGCCCTTTCGAAGAAGTATTATGCTCTTTTATGTATTTACCATGTACTTTAACGGAGGCTTGATTCCTACCTATCTGGTGGTTGCCAAAATGGGGCTGCTTAACAGTGTATGGTCGCTGATTCTTCCCGGAGGGGTGGCGGTATTCAATGTGATTGTGGCGAGAACCTTTTTTGAGAGCAGTATTCCGGAAGAACTTTACGAAGCGGCTGCTATTGACGGAAGCAGCAATATGAGAACCTTTTTCAAAATTGCCCTGCCGCTTTCCAAACCCATTCTTGCAGTAATGGTTATTTTTACAATGGTAGCTTACTGGAATGACTGGTTTACAGCCTTGATTTATATGAGTGAAAAATCCAAATATCCATTACAGCTGGCATTGCGCCAGGTTTTAATTCAAAGCCAGGCAACAGCGACAATGATAGGGAATATGGACGGTGGCTATGCGGAAGCGAATAAGATAACAGAATTGATAAAATTTGCATCTATCGTAGTGGGATCCGTACCGATGCTGATAGCCTACCCTTTTGTACAGAAATATTTTGAAAAAGGTTTTATGGCCGGTGCAGTGAAGGGCTAATTGAAAGCTGCCGGTATGAAAAACCTCCCTGGACTGCAAATAAGTGCAGATATGTAAAGGGAGTACATATTAACGAATGGAGGATATAAGTATGAAAAGGAATCTGAAAAAACTGATGGCGGCAGGAATGACTGCATTACTGGTGCTGTCTACAGCGGCCTGCGGCAGTAAAGGAGGCGGGGAAACGGCACAGGCAGACACTTCCCAGACAAATTTCAAAATATTTGCGGGCGTCAGCGCGCTGTCTCCTGATAACAGCGAAAAACCGCTGGTTAAGCAGATGAATGAAGCGATGGGAGTGACGGTTGAGTGGAACTGTGTATCCGGGGATACCTTAACGGAAAAGAAAAATCTTCTGCTGAATGCAGGAAATGATCTGCCGGATGCCCTGATGTCGGCGGCTATGACCGACAGCGAGCTTATTACTTACGGCGGCAACGGGATGCTTATTGCGCTGGAAGACTATATTAATGAAGAGACTATGCCGAATCTGATGAAAATTGTGGAGAAGCGTCCGGAACTGCTTGCCACATGTACCATGCCGGATGGTCATATTTATGGACTTCCCACAATTTCAGAAATGGGATTTGAACATACGGATGGAAATACCTACTATATTGGAGCTATCCCTCAGTTTACAGCGATAAACACTGACTGGCTGGAAGCTGTAAATATGGAAATGCCCTCTACGGTAGATGAACTTCATGACGTATTGAAAGCATTTAAGGAAAATGATGTAAATGGCAATGGGGATCCGACCGATGAAATCCCGCTCTCCTTTATTTTCCCTGAGAAAAACGGTTCATGGTGTGCTGGTATCGGAACACTGCTTGCTCCTTTTGGATGTACGGATTATCAGCTTGACCATAGGGCGATAAGGGATGGAAAGGTATATTATCAGGCATCTTCTGAGGAATATAAAAATGCGATTGCCTATTATCACACATGGTTTGAGGAAGGTCTGATTGATATTGAAGTATTTTCACAGGATTCCAGCCAGTATATTGCAAAAGGAAATGGAGAGGATCCTCGTCTCGGAGTTTTTGTATGGTGGGAAATCCCTGAGGTTGTGGGTGCACAGCGCGCAGAAAGCTATGAATATCTGCCGATACTGGACGGACCGGACGGCACACACCGAGTGAATCTGAACGAAATGGGAACTACAGGGCGCGATAAGTTTTCCGTGACGAAGGCTTGTAAGAATCCGGAACTGCTTCTTAAATGGGTGGATCAGATGTACGATCCAATCATCAGTATGCAGGCTATCTATGGACCGATCGGCACCTACTGGGCGGAAGAACCGGATGAAAACGGCTGTTATTCCATGAGAGAGCTTAAGGATGGTGAGACGGCAGGGGAACTGAAATCCAAATCAGAGCTGCAGGGACCTACAGAACAGCTGGCTGAAGATTACGGCACCTATTATTATCTGGAGGACCGTGCTCAGGAGAGACTGGATGATTTAAAGAATTTCTGGTTTAACTATGTAGATAGTACAGAGTATTATCCTACCGTAACCTTTACGGCAGAAGAAATTGAAGTAATAAATGACAAACTCAGCGATATTAAAGCACTGACGGAGGAAAAAACCGCACATTGGCTGAGAGACGGAGGTATTGAGGAAGAATGGGATCAGTACCTGAGTGATTTGGAAAACATGGGATTAAATGATGTCATAAGCTCATGGCAGGCGGCCTATGACCGTTATCAGGAAGCGCTTGGCAAGTAATATCCGCAGTGAATGATAGATAAATACGGCTGCTTTGCATGCGGCAGATTAACAGGGCAGGCAGATTTTCTGTCTGCCCTGCTGATATCAGGGAACAGCGGATGAAAGAATATCCGGGTTATGTCTATTTACGTAGGGGGCTGAAACATGGATAATTTGAATTTATGGATGCAGAAAATAGAACGCTGCGTGAATGCCTGCAGGGAATTGATTCATGCATATGAGGTGGAAATACCGGAAAAGGGCCTTCTGGCAGGATTTCATGAACCGGTATTTAATAAGAATACCTATCGGATGCTGTTTGATGCAGATAACATGCATTATCCTTTGGGCGACGCTTTTCTCGAATATGGAATTCCGGGTATTCTGCGGATGACAGAAAAAAAGCAGCCCTCAGATACAGAAGAAACTGCTGCGTACAGGCATGGTATTTATCTGATTTATAGGGAGGTGTATTGTTTCATCCAAAAGCATGCGGCGAAAGCCGGACAGCTGGCAGAAAACGAGAACGATAAGGAAAACAGGTACAGATTGTTCAGGATTGCCGATAATTGCAGAAAACTGACACAGAGCAGACCTGAAACCTTTATGGAGGCATTACAGCTGTTCTGGTTCCTGTATCTGCTCAGAGGGGGATTCGGAGGAGGCTGTATAGGAAGGCTGGATCAGAAGCTTTATCCGTTTTATGCCGCGGAAGCGGAAAATCATACCTGGAAACGGGAGGAGGCGCTGGCGGCCATCATTCAGTTTTATGAGAAGCTGAATAAGATGTCCGCAGGAGATACGCTCAGAAATCTGATGCTGTCCGGTAAGAATGAGGAAGGAAAGGATGATACCAATGAACTTACCTACCTTTTCCTGGAGGCTTATGAACGGACCGGCGACGCGGAACCGCATTTGAACGTGCGTATACATAAAAATACGCCGGAGAAACTGAAGGAAACCTGCATTCGAATTATCGCAGAAGGAAAAGGACAGCCGACTCTTTATTTTGACGACTTTATTATACCTTCTATGGAACATGCGGGAATAAGCCATAAAGATGCCTGCCGGTATGCGAACGACGGCTGTACGGAGACGGTAATTGACGGAAGGAGCGCCATATCCTTCTGGCAGCATGAAATGGTGAAAACAGTGGAACTTACGTTCTTTAATGGAGAGGAAAATCCTTTTGTGCATCCGGTGGAAATGAAAAAGAACAGCAGGTATGGGCCTTCTTTTATTCCGCATACAGGTTTGAAAACAGGATTCCGATCAGGGGAATCAGCCCGGATGAGCTGTTTTGAAGATTTCTTATCTGCTTTTTTCAGACAGCAGGAATTTCAGGTGGGAGAATGGGTAAAAAAGATTGATCGGAAGATAGAAGAAGATGAAAACGATACGCTTACTTCCCCGTTAGTGGGCGGTACGTTTAAAGAATGTCTGATAACAGGAAAGGATCCATTAAGGGGAGGAGGTTTTACGATACCTAATTATCAGCTGCTCTCAGGGACGGTGACCACAGCGGCAGACTGCCTCCGGGCAGTGGAATACTGTGTGTTTGAAAAAGGATATTGTACCCTTGACCAGCTTAAAGCGGCCATGGAGGCGGATTATGAAGGATATGAACCGTTGCGTCAGAGATTGCTCCATGCACCGAAATATGGAAATGGAGAAGAACGCGTTGATGAATTGGCGGCTCTTATTGCCAGGAAGTTTCTGGATCAGGTGGCAGCATACAGAAGCAGGAGCGGTAAGCGGATCTGGCCGGGGCTGTATAATATAGATTTTAAAATAATTGCCAATATAACGGGGGCAACTCCTGATGGAAGAAGATTCCGGGATCCGATCGGCGAACACTGTTCTCCCACGCCGGGAGCTGCTCAGAAGGGACCGACGGCAATCGTGGAATCGGCAAAAAGGCTTCCTATGGCGGAAGGTTACGCTTCTTCGCCCCTGCATCTGACCCTGGACAAGAGTGGATTCGTGCTGGGAGCAGACAGTATGCAGGTTATAAGGCAGTTAATGGAGGCTGCTGAAAAAGCATCTGTCCCTGTACTCAATATATCAATGTATGACAGAGAAGAATTGATGGACGCGAAGAAAAATCCGGAGAAACACCGCGGTTTGATAGTGCGGGTATGGGGCTTTAATGCCCGGTTTGTGGAGCTGGATGAGGAATTACAGGATCATATTATTAAGAGGGTTAACTGAAAATATGAGATCAGCAATAATAATGGATATTCAGCGCTATTCTGTCCACGACGGGCCGGGGATCCGAACGACTGTATTTTTCAAAGGCTGCCATATGGCGTGCAGATGGTGCCATAATCCGGAATCACAGCGAAGGGAACCGGAGCTGCTGTTCTATGAGAACCGCTGTATAAATTGTGGAGAATGTATGTTGCTGTGCCGGAAAAACGCACATAGCATGGAGAGTGGAAAACACAGGATAGATCTGTCGCTTTGCGCGGGATGTCCGGGAAGAGAAGCCTGCAGCCGGATTTGCCCGGCAGAAGCCATAAAGCTGTGCGGCCGGGAAATGACAGCGGAAGAAGTCCTGTGCCAGGTAATGAAGGACAGGGATTTTTATGGTTCGCAGGGCGGTGTGACATGTTCCGGCGGGGAGCCTTTGCTTCAGGATGATTTCCTGACGGAGTTTCTTCCTCTTTGCAAAGAAAATCATATTTCCGTATGCCTGGATACGACATTGAATGTGGAGTGGAAACGAGTGGAAAAGATACTTCCCTGGACAGATTTATTTTTAGTTGATGTTAAGTTTATGGAGAATGACAGCCAGCTTTACTATACCGGAACGGATGGAAAAAGAGGTTTGGATAATTTATACCGATTATCTGAACGAAATGTTCCGGTCATAATCAGGATGCCTTTGATTAATGGAGTGAGTGATACAGATAAAGAAATCTCGGAAAGGAAGAAGCTGCTGAAAAACCTGAAAAACGTACGGCGTGTGGACTGTTTTGCCGTCTCTGATCATGCGGCGGGAAAATACAGGGCATTGCAGAGAACTGAAGAAAAATTCAACAGGGGTGTGGAAGAAGGTCCTTTTGTGAAAAGTATAGAGTATAAATTGGGAATATTACATGAATTCTGAAAGGAAGAAGGGAATGATTTGTTTAACCTTTGAAAGAGAAGCAGATGACCGGATTATCTGCCATGACAGGAATGAGCTTATCCGGCTTGAATTAAATGGAGGCACTAAATTTGAGAACAGGGAATGCATATGCAGTGAGGAGGCCTTTCAGTTTGACGGATATTCAACCTGGTTTGAGGGAGGCATGGATCCGGAAAAAGCAGCAGATAATTTTACCCTCAGTTTTTGTCTTGCGCCCCAGGAATATTCGGATCAGGGAGACGGTATTTTTTCCTGTTTCAATGAAGCGGAGAGAAAAGGGCTGTATATCAAATTGATGAAGCATGGAAAAATCGAGGTGGGTTTTGGAAACGGCCGTGAAATCTTTTTCTTTTCTTCCATTAATAAACATACAGAAAAAAATACATGGAATATGATTTCGGTTATTTTTCGGAAAGATGCGGGGTGGTGTGATCTTTATATTAACGGGATCCTTTCTAACCGCAGACAATTTCCTAGGCATATGCGGCTTGATTGGCCGGAAGGGAAGCTTTGTCTGGGAAAATATATGGCTGACAGTACATATGAGGAGAAGAAAACCGGTGTTTTTTGCGGTTGGATGAAGGGTATATTGGTTCATGATTACTGCCTTTCCTTCGCGGAAGCGGAAAGGCTTCATGCCCAATATCCCTGCGGGCAGAAGGAGGCTGCTCTGTCCATAAACCGTGCGGCCTGGAAAAACGACATACAGCGGCCGGCATATCATTTAATTGCACCCGGGAAGTGGATGAATGAGCCTCATGCCCCCGTTTATTATAAGGGGAATTATCATATTTTCTATCAGGCCAATGTCCATGCTCCTATTTGGAATCACATTCAATGGGGACATATGATCAGTACGGACATGGTTCACTGGAAAGATTTGCCGCTGGCTTTGGAGACTGAGGAGGGCTCCCTGGATCCGGACGGCTGCTGGTCAGGAAGCGCACTTATAGATAAAAACGGACTTCCCAGGATTTATTATACGGCAGGAAATAATGAGAAATTTCCGAATCAGTCAGTAGCTATGGCAGTATCTGATGCGGAGGATATGGAATTGAGACGCTGGCATAAGCAGGACAGTCCGGTACAGGAACAGACGGAAGGGTGGATGGGAGAATTCAGGGATCCTTTTGTCTGGCTGGAAAAAGACACCTATTTTATGCTTGTGGGTACGGGAGACGAAAATAACGGCGGCGGAAATGCCATATTGTATTCTTCCGGGGATGGATTGGATTGGACCTCCCATGGTTTTCTGCTGGATTACGAATACGAGAAAAATGAAGAACTGGGCCATGTATGGGAGCTGCCGGTATTGCTTCCCTTAAGGGATGCCAATGGTAACATATATTGTCATATCCTGCTTCTTTGCGCATGCCAGATAGAAAATGCGGCAGTTGAAACGTATTATTTTCTGGGGCACTGGAACAGTGAAGAGAAAAGCTTTCATAAATTTCATGAGAAAGCGATGCTATTGGATCTGGGAAATGGAACCTTCACAGGGCCGAGCGGATTTGTGACACCGGATAAACGAAGTGTATTATTTACGATTGCACAGGGGAAACGGAAGGGAGAAGAGGGGTTTTATTCCGGCTGGGCACATAACGGAGGGCTGCCGCTGGAGCTTTCCACAGCGGAAGGAAAACTCAGGCTGAAACCCATCAGGGAAATTTATACGCTGAAAAAGAAGAAGCTGTTGGAGCTTGCCGATGTTTCTTCCGGAGAAGCGAACCGGCAGCTGGCATTGATAAAAGGGAACCGGCTTTGGATGCTTCTTTGTACAGACTGCGATGAAGCCGGTATCGTAACCTGCTGTGAAGAGCAAAGGATTAAAGTACATTATGACAGAAAAACAGGACGTTTGGGAGCAGAGGATGAAAAGCAGATCTGTATGGGAAAATACAGAGGAACAGAGGACTTGGTTGCTTTGGATGGCGGGGAAATACGGATGGAATATTTCTTGGATCATTCCATGATTGAAGTCTATCTGAATGAACAAAAGTCCATGTCTCTGCGCAATTATATCCGGGGAACGGAAAGGACAGTCAGAGTGTCGGAGGGGATGGAGAGAATAACGAAGCTTGAAGTGTGGGAAATGGAAAACGCATATTGAGAATACACAAGGAGGATCCGGAATGGGCAAAAAGCTTTTTTATAGTGCTCAGGGAGCGCGGACAGGAGATGTCATTCCCAAATATATAAATGGGAAATATCAGTTATTTTACCTGAAAGGATGGAAAAATCCCCGGGAAGAGGGCGTTGTTCATGGCTGGCACCGGATGGAGAGCACGGATTTGGTACATATGAGTGAAGAAGTACCGATCCATGTGCAGGGTGGGACAGGTGATTTGATTTTTCATGATGGGAAATGGCATCTTTTTGCCTGCATATTTCCCGATGGAAAACAGTTTGTTACCCATTATGTCAGCAGGGACGGCAGCTTGGATCACTGGGATTATTTGGAGGAGGATACCTTCGGGCCGGACGGGAATATTTATCAGGGACCGGACTGGAGAGATCCCCGTATTGTATACAGAAAGGAGCTTCAGGAATACTGGATGTTTCTTGCTGCAAGGGCAAATGACACTCACAGCCAGACCGGCTGTGTGGGATTATGTGTTTCAAAGGATTTGAAGCACTGGGAATACAGGGAACCGGTGTATTATCCCAGGCGGTTTAACGGTGCATGTGAATGTCCGGATGTGTTCCGTATGGGAGACTGGTACTATCTTGTTTTTTCCGGTTATACGAATCTGTTTGGGAATTATTATATAAAGTGCCGGGCAGGCGAGTCCGAATGGCAGATACCTGATAATCACAGGCTGGATGCCAGGGCTTTTTATGCCGCGAAGACGGCGGGAAATGAAAAGGAAAGATATCTTTTCGGATGGAATCCCACAAAAGAAGAAAATCTTTTTGGATTTTGGCCGGATGAAATGAAAGCACAGGATTACCGTACCTGGGATTGGGGAGGGGAAATGGTGATTCATCAGCTGGTGCAGCTGCCGGACGGAGATTTGGGACTGACACTGCCGAAAGGGAAGAGAGAACTGTTTGTGACTCCTATTGCCAACTGCTTTATCCCTGTTACGGATGGCTGGAAGGAGCAGGACGGCGGTTTTGCCGCAGTGAAAACTGCCGAACAGCAGATGATGCTAATGCAGCAGCTGCCTGAGAGATACAGGATCTGTGTGAAGCTGAAAGTACAGGGAGCACAGCAGGCGGGGGTCATCTTACATGTGAAAAAAGAGATGAAGGAAGGCTATTATCTGTACGTAGAACCGAACAAAAAGAGACTGGTAATGCGTTCCTGGATTAGAATGTCGGAAGAAGGCGGCAAAACGTTTCCATATGATGTGGAGCTGGAGACACCCGTAAGGTATGCGGAGGATGGCCGGTATCATCTGGAATTAATAGCCGAGGGCAATATCGGTACAGCTTATGTGAATGAGGAGGCCGCCCTGAGCTTTCGTATGTATGACCTGGAGGATGGAAATCTTGGATTGTTCTCTTTTGGTAAGGCCATATTTGAATCAGTCACAATGTCCACAGAAAGAAAGGAAAATGAAGAATGATTGAAAAACAACAGAATGAAAAAGAAGATAAACTCACCCGTGCAAGAAAGTACGAACAGGAAAAAGCAGAACCGCAGAACGCGGAAAATCGTCCGGCTTTTCATGTGACGCCTCCTGTGGGATGGATGAATGACCCGAATGGTTTTTCCCTGTATCAGGGAGAATACCACCTGTTTTATCAGTACCATCCATACAGTACCCAATGGGGCCCCATGCACTGGGGACACTGCAAAACGAAGGATTTTGTCAAATGGGAACAGCTTCCCTGTGCGTTGGCCCCGGACACGGATTATGACGGGCAGGGCTGTTTTTCCGGATCCGCAGTGGAGCATGAGGGAAAGCATATACTCATGTATACAAGTGTCCGGGAACTGGAAACAGAAGACGGGGCACGCGTAATCAGACAGACACAGAGCATTGCTGTCGGTGACGGCCTGAATTATACCAAAATACAGCAGAACCCGGTAATTACGGCAGATGTGCTCCCGGAGGGAAGCTCTTCCATAGATTTCAGGGATCCGCGGATATGGAAAGAAGGGAATACCTATTACTCTTGTATAGGCAGCAGAAATGCGGATGACAGCGGGCAGATTGCTTTATTTTCTTCCGGGGATGCCGAAACCTGGAAATGGGAAGGAATTATCGATCGCTGCAATAACCGGTATGGGAAAATGTGGGAATGCCCGGACTTTTTTACACTGGAAGAAAAACAGGTGCTGATTGTGTCTCCTCAATTTATGAGAGCGGAAGGGCTGGAATTCCATAACGGCAATAATTCCATCTATTTTGTGGGAACCTTTGATAGGGAAACCAAACAGTTCCTGCGTGAAGAAGCCGGATCCATAGATTACGGACTGGACTTTTATGCACCGCAGACCGTGGAAACTGCTGACGGAAGAAGAGTTATGATCGCCTGGATGCAAAGCTGGGATAATTACCTCACACCGGAGGATTCCGCGTGGTCGGGAGTGATGACAATACCCAGGGAGCTGTCTTTTAAGGGAAATAAATTAATCCAGAAGCCGATCAGGGAACTGGAAGCATACTGGAAAAAGGAAATTGTCCATAAAGCGGTGAAACTTGAAAAGCAGGCCGGAGAAAAGATGCTGGATGGAATTCACGGACGCATATTTGATATGACCGTTGAATGTACAGGCAGTGATTACCGTTCTTTTGAAATAATACTGGCTGCGGATTCGGAAAACAGGACTTCTCTTATCTATGACAGAGAAAAAGGAACCCTTACCACAGACAGAACCTATTCAGGGCTGGTTCATGATTTGATCAGCACAAGAAGTATGGTTACAAAAGAGCACGATGGAAAAATATCCCTGCGGATCCTTATGGATAAATTTACGCTGGAAGTCTTTGCAAACGACGGAGAACAGGCGATGACATCCCTGATCTATACACCGCTCTGCGCACGGGATATCCGTTTTTCCTGCGATGGATCAGCTGAAATTTCTGTGGTTATGCATGAACTGGTATAGGGGGGTTTTTAATAACAGACAGGTTTTTCTTATTTACCTTTCTTATTAAAAACAAGATCATAATTATGATAATATTGCACAAATAAAAAATACCATATATACGACAAAATAACCAAACTTGCTCTCTATATGATAAATTAACGCTTATGAAACGTCCCTGAACCTGTTAAAATAAACAGAAAACAACAGGACAGGTAAAAATCATATGGATGAAAACAAGAAAAAGGCATTGGATGCGGCGGTTATGCAGATTGAAAAGGATTTCGGCCGCGGAGCGGTGATGCGTCTGGGAGACACATCCGCTTTCGGAGAGGTGGAGGTGGTTCCCACGGGGGCGCTGAGCCTGGATATTGCGCTGGGACTTGGCGGCGTGCCGCGGGGCAGAGTGGTGGAAATCTACGGACCGGAGTCCAGCGGTAAAACTACGGTTTCCCTTCATATGGCGGCAGAGGTGCAGAAAAGAGGCGGTATCGCGGCATTCATTGACGCGGAGCATGCGCTGGATCCCAAATATGCCGCCGGGATCGGCGTGGATATTGATGAGCTTTACATATCCCAGCCTGATACGGGAGAACAGGCGTTGGAAATAGCGGAGATGCTGGTGCGCTCCGGAGCTATTGATATCATAATCATTGATTCGGTGGCAGCGCTGGTGCCCAAAGCGGAAATCGATGGGGAGATGGGGGACAGCCACATCGGACTTCAGGCAAGGCTCATGTCCCAGGCGCTGCGCAAGCTGACTCCTGTGGTGAGCAAATCCCGGTGTATAGTGGTTTTTATTAACCAGCTGAGGGAAAAAATCGGGATTATGTTCGGTAATCCCGAAACGACCACCGGCGGCCGTGCCCTGAAATTTTATGCTTCCGTCCGGCTGGATGTGCGCCGTATAGATATGATCAAAAGCGGCGGAGAAAGAATTGGAAACAGAACCCGTGTCAAAGTGGTAAAAAACAAGATTGCCCCTCCCTTTAAGGAAGCCGAATTTGATATTATATACGGCACGGGTATTTCCCGGGAAGGGGATATTCTGGATCTGGCGGCGGAAATTGGTGTGGTGGGAAAAAGCGGTTCCTGGTATTCGTATCAGGGCAGCCGGATCGCCCAGGGACGCGATGCCGCCAAAATATTCCTGAAGGAGCATCCGGAAATCATGGCGGAAGCGGAAGCAAAGGTGAGAGAACATTATCAGCTGAAACCGGACACGGTTTCCCTGTCGGGATCCGTTGGATAAAGTAAAGGGGCATCCTATACAGGTGAATATCTGAGAAAGTATCTTACAGAGTCAAAAAATATCTGACACAACATACATAATATTCCATATATCCGAGATACTAAAGAAAAAAGAGAGGTATAACGGCAATGGAAAATTCAGATACGCGGAAGCTTCTGCAGGAATGCGACGCCGGCGCGAAGATGGCGGTAACTTCCATAGATGAGGTTCTGGAGAAGGTTTGTGATTCTGACATGAAGCATTTGCTTCAGGAAAGCAAAAAGCATCATGAGAAACTGGGGAACGAAATTCATTCTCTGCTGGACCGCTGTGATACGGATGAAAAAGATCCGTCCCCCATGGCAAAGGGGATGTCATGGTTAAAAACAAATATGAAGCTGGGGATGGATAACAGCGATGCCACAGTAGCGGATCTTATTACAGACGGCTGTAATATGGGGATAAAATCACTCAATAAATATTTGAATGACTATGAACAGGCAGATTCTTCCGCAAAAAGGCTCTGTAAGGAACTGACAGATATAGAAGAGCAGCTCTGCACGAAGCTGGAACGCTATTTATAATCAGGAGTTATCCGTAACAGAATAAGAAGCAAAGATACGTAAAAGGCAGGGGCTGTCAAAGCTCCTGCCTTTTACGTTTTCCCGGAAAGGGCTAAAGCCTAAAAAAATATATAAAACGAAATAATCGACATTTTACGCTTTTTCTAATAATTCATTCGTGCTATAATAATGTTAAAATTGAAAAATTCGTAATTTTCCATTATATTAGGTTGGAGATATTATTTATTAAAAGTAGATTATACAGGAGGTAATTCATATGTTATTAATGTTTAAAGTGAAAAATTACACTTCATTTAAAGAGGAAGCAATTTTAGATATGAGGGCTACATCGTATGTACAGCATCCTTCCCATGTTATTGAGGCTGATAATAAAATAAACTTGCTGAAAACCACAGTTTTATATGGTGCAAATGCATCTGGTAAGTCAAATTTTATTTCTGCTATGTTCTTTTTTGAACAATATATATTCTCGCAATTTATTAATAAGATAGAAAATGAAGATTTTGAATCTATAGAAAACCAGATTAAAGTAAAGTTGGAGCCTTTTTTACTTTCAAATAATGAAAAAGAAGCTTCTGAATTTGATATTATATTTATTCGAAATGGAAAACAAATACAATATGGATTTGAGTGTACTTCAAAAGAAGTTTTAAATGAATGGCTTTATATTGATGAAAAAAAGGTTTTCGAACGAAAAGGATTAGTCCTTTCTTTCGGCAGTAAATATCAAAAAATGTTGAATGCATATAAAAAATTGCCGGCAGAAAGACTCTATATAGCGGTTTTGGAATATTTTCTGGATAATGAAGAAAAGGAAGCTGTTTTGGGAGATTTTATAAGCTTTTTTGTTGAAGAATATGATGTGTTTTCAGAAATACTTTTTGAGTCAACAGTAAAAAGGCTGGCAGGTTCAGTTATGCTTTCAGAAAAATTAATTCATAGTAAGAGTTTTAGGCAAAAGGTTGAAAATTATCTTCGATTAATTGATGTGGGTATAAAACGTCTTGATGTCAGTACAGAAATTGTTTTGGATGAAAATACTGGTAAAAAAAAGAAAAAGAAAGTGGTTCGAACCGTTCATGATGTATATGATGATGATGGTAATGCAGTTGGAGAAAAACTATTTGAATTGCAACAGGAATCAACTGGGACCTTACGGTTTCTCTCTTATATTCAAAATATTGTGGAGATGATTTCTAAGGGCGGAGTATTTATCGTAGATGAAATGTCGGCAAGACTGCATCCTCTTTTATCAAAACTGATTGTTGATATTTTCGGTTCCAGTCATAATAAACAAGCCCAGTTGATTTTTACCACACACGATATTTCATTGTTAAACTACAATCAATTCCGTCGGGATGAAATTGCATTTATTGATAAAAATGAGCGTGGTGAATCTGCGCTGTATGCGCTTTCTGACTTAAAGGTTCGTGAAGATGCGACTTTTAGCAAGGATTATTTACAAGGGAAATATGGAGCAATTCCGGTTTTTAATTATGACGAAATTATAGCTGGTGAACACAATGGGTAGAACAGTATTATCATCACAGCGTCGTTCTGAAATTAAAAAAGTTTATTTAGGACACATTATTATCTTTTGTGAGGGAAAGACAGAAAAATTTTATTTTGATTATTTTTCGGAAATTATAAAGAAAAATAAGTATACAGATGTTAAAGTAGTATTAAAAACAGCAAATGGCAATGCACGGGCTGTGCTGAAGTTTGCAGACAATTTTATGCTGGAAGAGGAAAATGGACGTAAATATAGTAATTATGGAAAATATTTGGCATTCGATTGTGATGACCCACCGGATATTGAAGCTGTAATAACATCTGCGAAGGATTATAAGTTGCTGATTACAAATTATCTTTTTGAAACCTGGTTGCTAATGCAATTTGAAGAATTAGACGAAAAACTAACAAAAAAGCAGATTTATCAACGCCTTACAGGCTATTTACATAATAACTATTCTAAAGGACATCGTGGAAAGAACCGTGAAATCCTCCTCAATGGAGATGTTGAAAAGGCCATAGATAATGCCAAATTTCTTGAGCATAAGTATAAAGAACAAGGATTGACTATGTATGCTGATATAAGAGAGATGAATCCTTTTACAAGTGTTTATGAGTTAATTGAACAATTAATGGTTGAAATTTCATAATAACTTAATATTGTCCATTATTGAGACTTAATTTGTATTGAAAATGCTGCCGCAGCCTTCGGAAAGAGGCAGGATTCACAAATGACTGCGAAGCCGCAGAAGATATCGTCGGCTTCGCGTTTTCTGGCTGAAGTACCGCTCATCCATCCGATATTAGCGGGGCTTTACTCATATGTAAGCACATTTATATTGTTTTCATCAGGTATTACTTATTCTACTTTCACTGATGTTCCATTTACGGATATTCCGATCATATTGCCGGAAAAGGTGATATAACTATATGAAATGCCAATGATAGCATTACCTCCTTTGCTGATGGAATCCATAATCATATCGTATAGTGCTGCTTGTTTGGCATCTTTTAAGTTTTGGGAATATGCTTTTGATTCCATTCCAAACAAATCGGAAAAACTTGCTTTAAAGTCGGTAATAAAACCGGTGCCAAGTACGGTTTCTCCGGAGACAAGTCCCAGATATTCAGAAATACATTTGTTCTCAAAGTTGAAACCGGTGGTCAGTTTGTGTTCCTTTACTTCTTTTTTGCTAAAAGGGTTAATATCACCAGCCTGTTCTGATATTTCACGGATTGTTTCTGTGTCTAAAAAAGACTCGTCTAAAATTTTGCCGCATTCCCAGCACATATTGGCATCTATCATTTCCTGTGTGAGTTTACAGCCACATTCGGGGCATTTATTGAGTGTCATTAAGTCATCCTCCTTTGATATAGATAATTGTATTCTATCACAGGTTAATGGTGCGTGGAATAGCATCTTTGTATGGAAAAAATGGCGATGGCAAAAAGGAACCCGGACAGTTTTTCAATTATGTCAGCCTTTGTTTCCTGCTTATCATGCCGTATATCATCCTGAACATGGAACTGTTCAGGATACCCTGGTGGCACGGGGCTATTGGATTTATTACAAAGCAGCAGCCACGGCAATCGCGCCGGGGCTGTCATTCGTGCGCCCGGCGGCGCACGTTTCTAACCGGTGCAAGTCCGGAATCCGCCCGGTACATTCCATCCAGACAGAAGGATATTTTGGAGATATCAAAGAAAACGAGAGCTACAATTAAATAATTGACATAGTTAGCCTGATTAACTATAATGATGGTTAACCAGACTAACTATTCAGGAGGAACTATTTTGAAGGATATCAAAATCGAAGCGGCAGAGACCGTTTCCCTGTTCTGCCGCCTTAACCAGCGGGTAAAAAAAGAACTGCCGATCCGCTCCAGTGAGATGGGGCTTCTGATTCTTCTGGTCACATCGAAAGAACGCATCTCATCTGTGGAAGCGGCCCAATTTTTCCGGGTAAGCAAACCCGTGATCACGGCAATGGTCAAGACGCTGACGGCAAAGGGCTATTTGAGAAAGGAACCCCAGTCCCATGACAGACGGAGCTTCCTTCTTATCCCGGAACAGAAGGCAGTGGATTTAGTCGCCGAGACATACAACGACTATTTGTATACAATGACTATCCTGCAGGAATCCATGGGGGAGGAAGCTTTTGAAGATATGATTCGTCTGCTCGCACAGGCAAATGCCGTTATTCAAAAGGAGGAGGACAGAAAAAATGGGTAAAATACTGATTACGGGAGCCACCGGAAATGTGGGAAGATACACAGCGGAATACCTGCTGGGGGCAGGGGAAGAAGTGAAAGCCGCAAGCAAAAGTAAGGATAAGGTCACAAAGCTGTTTGGCAATGCGGCGGAATACTGTGAATTTGACTTTCAGCGTCCTGAGACCTTTGACGGCGCTCTGAAGGAAACCGACCGCGTCTTTCTCATGAGGCCCCCTCAAATGGGAAATCCGGAAGAACTGTATCCGTTTCTTGACGCAGTAAAGAAAAAAGGAGATATCCGCCTTGTGGTATTTCTGTCTTTGCAGGGAGCGGAGAAAAATCCCATGCCCCCTCACCATAAGATAGAAAAATATATGATTCATACAAGCCTGCCCTATTGTTTTATGCGGCCCGGTTTTTTTATGCAGAACCTGAGCGGCGTACATGCTTTTGAAATCAAATATTTTGACCGTATCGTAGTCCCGGCGGGAAAGTCCCTGACCGGATTTATTGACGCCAGGGATATCGGTGATATTTCCGGCATGGTTCTTTCAAGGCCCGAAGGACATGAGGAAAAGGCCTATGAGATCACAGGGCCGGAGGCTATCGATTACTATAAAGCGGCAGAAATCCTTTCGCAGGAGCTGGGACGGAAAATCACCTATACAGAGGTTTCCCCGGGAAAAGCCCTGTATTACTGGACGCATATCCGCGGGCTGGATGAGGAATACAGCAAGGTCATGAATATGCTTTACCGGCTGACCCGGATGGGGATGGCCAAAACGGTTACGGATGATTTTGAGAAGATTACCGGAAGGAAAGCACGTTCATTTCAGGAGTTCGTGAGGGAGAACAGGGAAAGCTGGATATAACCCCTCCCTATTGAAGAACTTTAATCATTTCACGAATATGTGATTCATCCGTACCGCAGCACCCTCCATAAATTTTCAAAGGAAAATCCCTGTGCAGCAGCCGAAATTCCTCTGCCAGTTCTTTCGCATCAGAAGTCTTTAAAACACAGCTGTTATCAAGCTCCTGCAAAGAAAGACATGCCGCATTAGCCTGTATGCCGCAGAAGCGCGCCCTCACTGTCTCCGTCCTGTTTTCCGGCTGTGACAGCGCGCTTCTGAGAATGGCCGGATGTACACAGTTTGTCATATAGCACAGCGGTTTTGTCTTAGTATGCGTATCAATCACAGAAATAGCCTCATGAATTGTATTCCCGTCAAGCAGTGTGCCGCGTTCGTTAATCATAAGGCTGATAATATACGGAAGCTTTGATTCCTCCATGACTTCAGCCATTCCGAGAGCTTCCGGCAATGCAGGCATGATACCGGCAAAGAGAAAATCAATACTGTCCGTGTCAAACATATTTCTCTGCCAGGAATGATATTCTATCGCTTCATCGGTGCTTAACCCCTCTGAGCCGCTGTACGCATCCCCTTTGCATCCCATCATTCCGCCGATAAAAACAGGACACGTATAGCCGGATGCCAGTTCACGAAGAAAACAGGCATAATCACGCATCATATTTTTATCCCGGTATTCAGAGCGCAGAACCCTGTCCTTATTGGCCCGTCTCGTATTTGTCATGAGCAGGATGGGAAGCCTGTAATCCTCTGCTGCCTGCAGATAGCTCCGATAGATTGCCGCCAAAGCATCCCGCCCTTCGGCGGAATAAATCAGAGAAGCATACATAATATCGGCATCAGGCTTAAGTGAAAATTCATGTTCCAATCTTTGCCCTACGGCGCCTTCCGTAAGAATGAGTTTATTGCTGTCAAAGCATATTTCCAATTGTGTTTTTCCCATTTTATGTACCTCTTATCTCTATCAGTAAGTCGGCTTATTATAGCATGAAAAAAAGTTTGTCACAACCTGTCCGTTTCTGTGTCTAAATAAAAAACACAGAAAAAGGAGAAAGTTGTTATGAAAGGAATTTTACTGACTTGTCTGATCGGAGTTATCGCGGGTGCCATTGATGTACTGCCGATGATAAAAATGAAGCTGGATCGTTTTTCCATTGTTTCAGCCTTTGTTTTCTACTTCATCCTGCCGTTCATCATCCTGAACACGGAACTGTTCGGGATGCCCTGGTGGCTGAAGGGCGGAGTCATCGGATTTGCCCTTGCCCTCCCTGTGATTATCATAGTGGCGGGACAGGATAAAAACTCTGTTCCGCCCATGGTGGTCATGTCCGCAGTTTTAGGGACTCTGATCGGGATTGCGGGTCATTATATAATTTTATAATTGGGTAAAAATAAAATTTCACCATGTGAAGAACAAAAATTACATAATTACAAAACAGCAGCCCCGGTAAACCGCACCGGGGCTGTCATTCTTTTACCTATATTTCAGCAATCGCCTCTGCTTTTTTCAGGGATACCCGGTACATAATATACATGACAGCCGATATCACAACAATCAGGATACCCACCACTCCCAGCATATTTAATTCAAATACATCTATCCTCATATCATTGAAAAACGTGAGCAGCGCGGCAAACAGAATTCCGATAATACAGCCGGCGGCTGTGGGGAAAAGATATATTTTCTTAAGCTGTATCCTGAGAACCCGCTCCGTGTAGGCTTTGGCGGCGCCCAGCCTTCGAAGATCCGCAAACATATTTTTATTATCCAGGGCGACGGTCAGGCTTCGTACATAGCTCATGATCGAGCAGGCAGTCAGGGACAGGATGGATATATATATGGAAAGCAGTACAAAGACAGCTACCAGCTGCATGGCGTCCTGTTTCGTTAAAACCTTAATAAAAGGGGCATATTTCCATGAACCCGTCTGAAAACCGGATTCATCAAACAAACCGCAGGTACCGGAATAGCTGTAGCTTTTTCCTGCCTCTGCAGCCAGCTTTTCCTCATGGGCATCATATAAACTAAGATGATCGGAAAGAGCTGTCGCACGTCCGATAAACGAATCCTGCAGGGCATGGGCAAAGGCGTAGGTGGAATAGACATCTTTCACATTAAAGAATACCATATTTTCCATCCATGCTTCATCCAGACCGGCGCTGAACCTGAGGTAATCCTCGTCGGAAATGATGAAAACGAAGGGATCGCTCATGAGGGCCAGGTTTTCAAATGCAGTCGTTCCCTGAAATACCGGGCTGAAGGAGTCGCCGGTAACCGGATTGGTGACAGCCTGCAGACAATCAGGACCTACCCAGATGGTACGCTGATAATTGCTGCCGACAACTGTCCGGTATTCCCCGGAAGAAAGTGTCACAGAGATACCGGAAATACGCGTGAAATCAGAAGCGGAAACAAAAGAAGCCAGTTTTTCCGTTTCTATATCAAAATATTTCCCGTTATCATCATAATCCCTGCTGACATAACGGATGATGAGCTCCAGAGCCCTTGTCTCCTCATAAAGGGTAATATCCACCCCATATTCATCGGCAAGCCCCTCGATTTCAGCTTTGGTCAGCTGTGATTCGGCAGCAGGATAATGCAGGGAGTAGTCCACCGGCGCATTATCCCCGTTGATAAATGCGGAAACATAGTACATGATCCCCCAAAAGGCGGAAATCAGGATGACGAAGATCAAAAGGGCAATAACACACATATTTCTGGTAGTCTGCCTGGCTGTAAAACGCATGAGGTTAGTGGAAATAATATTTTTATAATAGGTTTCCCTTTTCTTCCCGATACCGGAATGGGCCACTGCGCTCAGAAGAAAAAGGTACAGGCCTGCCAGGGAAATCAGCCAGGTAAGATTCCAGACAGGGGGCATCAGCTGCAGGAAGAGGTGGGCGGACAGCTGAGGAACCGCCATAGCCAGTAAAAGTCCGATTATAATAAGAAGCAGTCCCAATTTCCCTGTCCAGGGCTTGATTTCCTTCACCATTTCCGTCTTACGCCGGTCATTGAGGATATCCATGATATTGGTGCGTTTCACAAAGCGGATCCCGGCTGCTCCGATACACAATATCAGAAAGGCCGTGAAAAGAAGCCCGGCAGCGATCCCCAGCGGGGTGAAACGGTAACGCATCTGATCCGCGCCGATCAGCATTTTGGAAAAGGCTTTCCAGATCAGCCAGGAAACGGGTATGGCAGCCAGGATTCCGAGAAACACATATTTCAGGAGGATCAGGGCAACTTCCTTGAACAGCTGCACCTCCAGTTTCCGTTTCTGTTCGCCAAGGGCGAGGAACACACCGAATTCCCTGCTCTTATTTTTGAAAAACAGATCTGCGCCGTATATAGTGAAGATGGTACAGCCTGCCGCTGTTACAAAAAAGAGCAGCCATGACAGTTTTCTTGTATCTCCGCCGGTTGGCAGGAGTTCCTGTACCGTGGGAGAAAAGTATAAAAACGCAAAGGCGGACACCATGAGTACGGACAGGAAAATACAGACACCCAGGAGTGTATACTGTCCTTTGCTGTTTTTGCGCAGCTTTGCCATAATCTTATTCATTGTCATCGTCTTCCCCCAGTTCCCGGATCGTATCGAGCAGCACGTCCATGAATTCACGCCTTGTCTGGCTGCGGGTCAGTTCCCGATAGATGCATCCGTCTTTAAGCACAATGACCCTGTCACAGAAGGAAGCGGCAAAGGTGTCATGGGTAACCATGAATACGGTGGCTTCCAGTTCCTTTTTTGCCTGCAGAAAAGAGTCGATGACCGCCCGGCAGGATTTGCTGTCCAGGTTTCCTGTGGGCTCATCGGCCAATATCATATAGGGCTGGTTCATCAGCGCCCTTGCCACCGCGGTCCGCTGTTTCTCGCCGCCGGAAATCATGGCAGGGTATTTGTCCATAATTTTATCGATTCCGAATATGTGACAGAAGTTTCCGGCCTTTGCTTCCATCTGGGCAGCCGGCTTTTCTGCGATGATCTGGGGCAGGCAGATATTTTCAAAAACAGTGAGTCCGTCCAGCAGCATGAAATCCTGAAAAACGAAGCCCAGCTTTTCATTCCTCACCCTGGCAAGTTCATCCTCCTTCAGGCCGGAGATATCCTGGTCACCCAGAAGGATTTTCCCTTCATCATGGGGGATGAAGCAGGATATACAGTTAAGCAGAGTGGTTTTTCCGCTCCCGGACGGTCCCATAACCGCCACGAATTCTCCCTTCTTCACCTCAAATGAAATATCCTTTAATACCGGATAAAGCTGTGTCCCTGTCTTATAGCTTTTGGTTAAATGTTGTACCTGCAGCATGGCTGTTCTCCTTTTCTGTAATGCAGTGTTTGATATCTTGTTTCCTGTATATCAGTCTACAGAAAAAGGCCGGGGATTTCGCCCCGGTAAATGTCAGGTTTGGCATCGTTTTTGTAAAGTTTGGGGGATGCTGTGTATTACACTGCCATATTTAGAGGAAAAGATATTTTTTGTACAATATTGGTTCTCCCTTCTATTCTGTGGTATTATCATAGTAGCAGTTTGTAACTTAAGGAATACACCATATATTGCTGTTGTTTCGGCAAAGAAAGAAGGAAAAAGTATGAATTTTGGATTATTGGGACCCGGATCGATTGCCAGGAAATTTGCGGATGCATGCAGCCGGACGGAAGGCGTAAAGCTGCTGGCGGTGGCGTCCGGCAGCAGGGAGAGGGCGGAAGCATTCGCAGCGGAATTCGAGGTGGAAAAAGTGTGCGGAAGCTATGAGGAGCTGCTTGCTCTTCCGGAGATAGACGCCGTCTATATTTCCGTCATCAATTCCCTGCACTATGAAACCGCCAGGAAATGCCTGGAAGCCGGAAAAGCCGTTTTATGTGAAAAGCCTTTCTGCGTTACTGTGTCCCAGACGGAAGAGCTGATCCGTCTGGCAGAAGAAAAAGGCCTTCTTTTAATGGAAGGTATGTGGACACTTTTCCTTCCCTGTGTCTGCGCGGTGCGTAACTGGGTGAAGGAGGGACGGATTGGAAGGCTCAAATATCTGGACAGCAGCTTTTCCTTTTATGCTCCTGCGGATCCGGAAAGCCGTCTTTTTTCCGCGTCTCACGGCGGCGGAGCGGCTTTCGATGTGGGCATTTACTGCCTTGCCTTTTCCCTGAGCATGACAGGACAGCTGCCCGATTCCTGCCGGTCAAAGCTGTATGTGGGAGAGACCGGTGTGGATGAGATGGGTGCGGCACTCCTGGGCTTCCCTGATAAAACGGTGGCAAACTGTATGTTCGGCATACAGGGCAAATCGGAGGATTCCGCCCATTTATACGGGGATGCCGGCATGATTCACCTGCCTCAGTTCTGGAACTGCCACGAAGCAAAATTATACAATGCCGGGGAGGAACTGCTGGAAACGGTGACTGACTCTCAGGAAAACGGCTTTGTCTATGAAATAGAAGCTTTCCGGGATGCCTTTTTACGGGGAGACAGGGAAGTGGAGACCGTCTCCCATCAGCTCACGCTGGCGTGTGCTAAATTGCTAGAGGAGATACGAAAGGAGGACATAAATTGAAAGGAATAGGAGTTTCATCGTGGACGATCCCCTTCGAAGGGGAAGAATTATTCAGATGGGCCAAAGAACAGGGACTTGATACAATCAGCCCCGGATTTGACTATGATGCCTGCCGGACCGAAGACGGTATGCGCAGATGGTGCCGGACCTGGTCGGAGCTTTCCGAAAAATACGGTATCGCCCTTTCCATCCTCGGGGTAAACACCCTCTGTGAGGTCGGCATGAACCGGAAAGAAAAATGGGAGGAAGTCAAAAATATTCTGCGGACAGCCGCGGCCGCGGCATCCCGGATGGGAGCCGCAGCCATGCACCTTCCCAGCTTTGTGGACGGAGAAATACGGAATAAGGAAGAACTGGAGCAGACCATTGTGTGCCTGCAGTATGCCTGTGAGCTGGGAATGCAGTATCAGGTGGAAATTGGCCATGAAGCGGTTTTGTCCGTTCCGGAATATGAATATATCCTGGAAAAGGTGGATTCTCCTGCCTTTTACATGCTCTTTGACAACGAAAACCTGTCCCTCAAGGAAATGGATCCGGCCTATATCTACAGCAGATTTGCAGATAAATTCCGACATGCCCACCTGAAAAATTCCAATCCTGCCAATGGGTATCCCCAGATCCTTTCGGAAAACAACTGCTTTGGAGGCGTTGGCCGTGTCCTGGAGGAAATGCAGAAAAACGGATTTGCAGGCTGGATCGTCTCAGAGACGGACTATAAAAAAGCGCGCAGTAAGACAGAGGGCACAGGCATGCTTCTTTCCGATGTGAGATACATAAAATCATATCTTCAAAAGGAATAGAAGCGGGCGAAGACAATCAGAAAATACCTTTAAAATAGGCAATTGTCTTTTCAGCCACCGCCTCATAATCGTACTGATAAGCATCAAAAGATGCCATACCGTCAAAACCGGCATCCCGCAGGGCGGAGATATAGGCGGGTAAATCCATATCCCCCTCATAAGGAACGAGATGATTATGGACCCCTGTTTTCATATTTTCCAGATGCGCGTGGGCGATCAGCCCCTTACAGCGTGCAATGGCATCCATCGGATCCGGATCGCACAGAAACACATGCCCGATATCCAGATTGGCCTTTAAAACAGGGGATCCGACTTCCGAAAAGGCCCGGAGCATTAAATCCGTGGAGTCAATAACGAAGCCGGGCTCGAATTCCAGCGCAAGCAGAATCCCCATTTCCTGCGCCCGCCGGCAGAGCCTGTCCAAGTCCCTGATTTGCCGTTCCCACTGCCTTTTAAAAGCTTCCGTTTCTTTTTTTATAGCCCCATTAATAATAAGAAGCGGAGCCTCCATTTCCCCGGCGACGGCAATGGCATCATAAACAAGGCGGAACTTTTCCTCGCATTCCGTAAAGTCCACATGCGCGCTGACCGAATAGCCCTTAACCCCGCATGATGCCATAATATCCCTCATACGCCGCCCGAACCCGTCGGAGAAAAATTCATCCCTTACATGGAAGTCCCGGTCGAAAACCCCGGCCTCGACCCCATCAAAGCCGCATTTCATCAGCCGCCGTATACTATCTTCATAACTGCAGGTATAAACCATTTGCGTACGCCCTAATAACAGCATATAAGCCCCTCCTCTTATCACAATGTTTAGCATGAGATTTATTTTCAACATTCCTATTATATCATAACAATAAGAGGCAAAAAAGAACCGGAAACGGAGGAAAAATGATTCAGGACAAAAACGAACCGGAAACGGCGTCAACACCGGGGGAATCGAAGAATGCCGTCGGAATAACAGTATCAGACATGGAAGAGCTTATTTCGATCCTCAAAGAAAAGGATACTTCGGCAGCATACAAGGCTTTACAGGAGCTGGAGAGGATATCGGATGAAACAGGGGCGTTATATGGACATACCGCAGAATTCGCGGATATGATAAAGAGCGATAAATATGTGCTCAGGGTCCGCGGCTTCCGGCTTTTCTGCAGGCAGGCCAGATGGGATAAGGATTACATCCTCGATGAAAATATCGACGAGGCGCTGCTCATTCTGAAGGATGAAAAGCCGACTGCAGTCAGACAGGCCCTCGCGGCGCTGGCGGAAATCGTGACGTATAAGCCGGAATTAAGAGAGACGGTAAAAGAAGCGGTATCTGATTTGAATTATCTGAAATACAAGGAAACCATGCACAGCCTGATCGCGAAGGATATTCAGGATGTGCTTGACAGGATTAAGGCGGCGGAAGAGTAAAAAACCGGCTGCCGGAAATGTTTAAGGGAGGGTAACATATGCGTCATTCCTATTTATCAGTCTTGGGAAAGCCGTTTTTTTCCATCGGAGGGCAGGTACATAATTCCTCTGCCTATCCCATCGGGAGAAAAGGGAACCCGCAGTATGAAGAGGACAGTGAACGATCCTTTGAGAGCGTTAAGGCAATCGGCGGCAATACCATTGCGGTGCCGATCTGCTGGGATGCCTTTGAGCCGGAGGAAGGGGCCTATAATGCCGGCTATGTGCATACGGTGATAGATAACATACGCCGCCACGGCCTGCACGGGACTCTGCTCTGGTTCGGAACCTGGAAAAACGGGCAGATGGAATATACACCGTCCTGGGTTAAAAAGGATCGGGAACGTTTTCCCCGGGTGCTTTGTAAGGACGGAACGCAGACAACGGTGCTTTCTCCCCACAGCCGCAGGAATCTGGAGCAGGATGCCAAAGCGTTCCGTGCGTTCATGGAGATTCTCAGAGAATATGATGGGAAACAGGGAACCATTCTTGCCGTTCAGGTGGAAAATGAGCCCGGTTTCTATGCTCCCACAAGGCGTGATTTCAGCGAGGCGGGAACCGAAGCCTTTCTGACTCAGGTGCCGGAAGGGATCAGACGGCTTGCCCGGACGGATTGCGGAGCCATCCATCAAAGCTGGGTGAAAAACGGCAGCAGGGAACAGGGGAACTGGAAGGAAATGTTCGGTTCCTTTGGGGCTGAATTGTGTTCGGCGTGGGCCGTAGCCAGATATATTGATGAAATAGCGGCCGGAGGGAAAGAAATCTACGATATTTTCATGTATACCAATGTATGGATGGATCGCAACAGTGATTACGGCTGGAACCTGGCCGGACTGGAATACCCCTGCGGCGGTGCAGTTTCCAAGTGCCTTCCGTTATGGCATTGTGCCTGCGGCCATCTGGACGCCGTCTGCCCTGATATCTACGAACAGAATCCGGATGCGGTCAGGAAAGCATATGGGATATATGAAAAGGAAGAGCAGGGCTGGCCGCTCTATGTACCGGAATCCGGTCTGACCAGTGTGAATGCGGCCTGTATGTTTGATGCCGTGGGAAGGCATAACGCCATAGGCTATCATGTTTTCGGGATAGAAAGCTGTCTGGATTCGGATGGAAAGCTGAAGGAATCCGCAGAGCCTGTCATGCATTCCTTCGCCATGCTCACAGCGGCATCCGGGCTGCTTCTGCCGGGAAGCGGCGTACAGGAGCGTTACAGCTTCTTCCAGAGTATGGGGCAGGACTCCGCGTTTATGGAAATCGGACGGCGCAGGTGCCGGATTTCCTATGCGGGAGTGGGCGCGGACTATGCCGGCTGGGTTCCGTTCGACTATCATCATGGTAAGGAAAGCGGCGGGGATGCGTTCCGGGTGCCTGTAAGCCTTAACGAGGAAACGGCAAGAGGGCTGCTGTTCCGGATGAGCGAGGATGAATTTTATCTGGTGGGACATAAGGTGAGGCTGTTTTTTACCGGAGAAGAGCCGGAAGACGGTTCCATTCCTGTCAGCTGGATGAACGGGCAGCATCTGGCGCACAGCATGGAATTCCTGTGTCTGGAGGAAGGGCATTTCGAAGAGGGAAAATTTGTGACGGACAGGGTGCGTTCCGGGGATGAAGCAAGACATGGTATCTGGGCTCAGTATGACTGCGGCGTGGTACATTTTATCCTGGGGAAATAAGCTGCGCGGTTTCGGCTCTGCAGCTTTAAACAGCAATGGCCGGGGCATCCTCAGTAAGAGGAAAGCCCCGGCCATTGTCAGCTTTTGCTGGGAAAAAGAAAATTGCGATAAAGCCGTTAAGGCACCAGCTGTATCACATTTACAGAATGCGGTTCCACAGAGATTTCCATATTCTCACGGAACATGCCAAGTTCTTCCTTGCGGATGGAAACCTCAGTCCTGTTCACATCATTATAGGAATCCGGGCTGCTTCCGTTCAGCCGGTAAATCACAACGTTCATACCTTCGAAAGCCGTGGACAGACGGATAGCTGCACTGTCAGAAGGATGCTTGTTTACGGCCGCAAGGGCGGTTCCCGGACGGTCCGACCAGGTGGTGGCGAGCAAATCCAGGGTTTCCACGTCAGTTTCCTGCCCGTTTTTGCCGGTGACATGCATACAGGGAACGGAATCAGGCGTCCACAGATCCACAACAGTATCGCCCAGGTAATTTACATATAAATCAAACACATGATAGGTGCTGCGAAGGACAATGCCCTCCGGATAGCTGTAAATGCATCCTCTGGTATTCAGTATGGGCGCGAAGTTGGCCATCCCCACGATATCGCAGTTCCGGTTCATGGCGCTTAAGAAGCAGGCTGTGAATACGGCGTCTGCCATGGTATACATGCTGTTGTTATCGTTTTTGTCCCTGGGGGTGATATAGTCCTCTTTTCCGGTACCCTGCCGGACGGTATGTACATTGGGGTGGTGCCAGCTTCTTAAGTTCCATTCATCAAAGGCGATGCGGATCTTTTTATCCAGCTTCATGGCGGCCAGCATGCCTCTCACTTCGTCCACGGAATGATCAATATGGTCGGTATAGGCCATACATTGCTCGTAGGTGGCCGGCTCATTTTTTTCCGCCATCATATCCCAGTATTCGTGAATGGATATCCAGTCCAGGAACTGTCCGCAGTTTTTCAGCAGATTCATATTCCAGTCCAAATCGGAGAGGGCGGCAGCGGATAATTCGGCCCGGGGATCCACATGCTTCATCATCTTGGCGGATTCCTTTACAAGCCTTCCCCATTCGTCGGCAGATTTGGCGCCGATTTCCCAGAAGCCGTAGTTCTCGTTCCCGATACTCCAGTATTTTACCTCGTAAGGCAGGGGACTGCCGTTTTCGATGCGCCATTTGGCGTATTTCCCTTCGGATTCCAGGTTGCAGTATTCCACCCAGTCGCTCATTTCTTCCGCGCTTCCTGTCCCGGCATTGGTGCAGATATAAGGCTCACAGCCAATTTTCCTGCACATTTTGATGTATTCATCCGTGCCGAAGGTGTTGGGATCCTCCACGCGCCATGCCTTGTCAAAGAAGGGCTGACGTTTTTTCCCGACTCCGTCCTTCCAGTGGTAGGAGGATACAAAACAGCCGCCTGGCCAGCGCAGAACAGGCACCTTTATCTGCCGCATGGCTGATAATATGTCGCTGCGCAGCCCGTCTTCATCGGATAAAGGGTTCTGCGGATCGTATATTCCGTTATAAATCTGTCTGTGAAAATGCTCGATGAAATGGCCGTACAGCATGGGGCTTCTCCGGCCCTTTATTCTTTTTTCATTTACCTGAATGGATATTGCCATATTCGTATCATCCTCCTTTTGCCGTTTGCGGTATCTTGTTTAAAGGGGTACCACTGAAACATAATACATGTCTATCTTAATAAATAGCACGGACGAAGAAAATAGTATATAACAAATATGGTATTTTTGTCGTATATCTCAGATCCCGGAAAATTGATTCCTGTACCGGCTGGGCGTCTGTCCGGTTTCTTCTTTAAAACAATGGCTGAAATGGCTTTGGGAGCAGAAGGCCAGCTGGTTTGCGATTTCATCCATTTTAGCATCGGAATATTTCAGCATATACTCTGCCTGGCGTACTTTTTCCCTCCGTATGTAATGCTGCAGGGTGATACCTTCGCAGCGGCTGAACAGCTGGGAGAGATAGTCCTTATGCAAGCCCACATAACGGCTGATTTCCTCTATGCCGATACTGGAATGGAGATGCCGGTAGACATATTCCTTCGCCAGATCCACATATTTATTTTTGCTGTTGGATTTTTGCAGCGCCCGGACACTTACGGCAAACTCTTCCTCGAACCGGCGGGCGGCGGAGCGGATCTGCAGGATGTCATTCATCCGTTCTGTACGGATAATGAAGCTGTCGGCCATGGAAAAGGCCAGTTCCGGCAGCAGCCCTCCGCGGATCGCGGCTCTGGAGGCTAAGACAATCACGATGATGGCGATGTTTTTCTCCTGCCTCAAAGGCGTGTCGGCCACCCTTCCCAGCCTGCCCACCCAGACCTCTTCCTGACATTTTTTCAGTTGTTCCGGGCTGCCGTCCTCTATGCTCTTTAATTTTCTTGCCTCGTGGCTGTAAGGATTATGCGGAATTTCAGATTCCCGGGTGGAAAAAACAAGGCTGTTGAGCTCTTTCCTTGCCAGGTCAAGCTCATCTGCGGGAAAGCCGTGATAGCTGCATAATTCCGTCATGCTGATTTCCCTGCCCGTTACGGAATGATACAGGAGAAGGATTCCGTTCAGAAAGGTATTCTCCTCACAGAAGGGCAGCTTCAGCGGCGATACCTGAATCCCGTGTGCGGCAGCCATTTGGGAAGCCATATCATGTGATTCACGGATGATGCGGACAGGACCGGCCAGCAGGCTCGTCCTGTCGGGAAGGCTCAGCCTGGCATAATAGATATAGGTATTTTCACAGAAAATATCCGGCAGGGGAAGCGCTTCCCTGTCTAAACATGCGCGGAGAAAAGAAGGATCCGTACAGAAAGGATCCTCGTTTTCCGGAAGATTTCCGAATCGTTCCAGCAGATGCCCGGTATCATCAGCCAGGCGTATTTCACAGTGAATGATGTTTATGATCCGTTCTATCGTATATTTTTCCATGGTTCTTAAAATTGATGCCTAAATGGCATCCCTCCTGTAACTTTCAGTTGAAAAGGCCGGTAAACAGCCCTTTAAGAGGAGTTTAGCATGCAGCGAAAGCAGGGTCAATGGAAAGAGCTTTTTCATGTTAAGGAGCCATTTTCGGCAGCTTCATCCGGGAAACAACATACTGCCGGCTGCATACTCCGGTTCCAGCGGAGGCTGAAAAAAATACCGGCTGTGAGGGAGAATACCAGTGTTGCCGCGCCGGCAAAGGCAATGCCGTACAGTCCGAAGAAGTGTTCCATAAGCAGCAGCACCGGCAGGTAGAACAGACCTTTGTCCAGCAGGGCCACAAGGGTTGCGTAGGAGGCTTTTCCCGTGGACTGTAAAAAGGTCTGGCACAGCTGGTATATCCCGTAAAAAGGCCCTGTGATGATGGAGGCGATCACCATGACCTGTCCATAGGAAATCACCTGTCTGTTGTTAATGAAGACGGCGATGATATGGTTTCTGGCATAGAAGCATATGAGAGTCAGGACGGTTCCCATTACGGCTGTAAAAATTCCTGTATTGCGGATAATGAGGTTCATCCTTTCCCGGCTGCCGCGTCCGCAGTTAAAGGAGATAGCGGGCTGCATTCCCATACAGATTCCCATGGCGAGCATGGAAAGAAGCATGCCGATTTTCCCTGCCACTCCCTGGGCTGCCAGCGCGGCTGCGCCGTAGCCTATCATCATCCGGTTGGAAATCATGGAGGATATGCTCATCAGCAGCGTGCTGCAGGCAAGGGGGAGGCCCAGTGACAAAACCGGCAGCAGGATTTCCTTTTTCAGGGAAAAATAACGGAGGTGCAGGGAAAAGGCGGGCTGTTTTTTCAGAATATAGAAGAGCAGATAGCAGCAGCTTATGGCGTTCCCGAGAACCGTTGCCAGGGCGGCGCCTGCCACATCCCAGGAAAAAACAAGAATAAACAGAGCATCCAGAGCGATATTGGAAAGGGTGCCGAGCCCGTTGGCGATCATGGATTCCTTTGCCGCCCCGTCCGCCCGGATGATATTGGCAAATACATTATTAAAAAGAATGACAGGCGCGCCCAGGGCGATAATGCGCAGATAGCCGCAGGTGTGGGAAAGGGTAGCCGAATCAGCGCCCAGGGCCAGGGATATGGGCGTAAGAAAAATCAGGACAAACGTCAGGAACAGGAACCCAATAACCAGGGAACCGTAACAGCAGAGACTGGTATAGGCTTTGATCCGGCTGTTTTCCTGTTTCCCAAGAGCAAGGGAAACGGCAGTACAGCCGCCGCTGCCCAAAAGAGTGCCCAGGCCCGAAAGGATGGAGAACAGCGGGGCGCACAGGGAAATGGCCGCTATTTTAACGGGATCGCCGGTCTGTCCGATAAAGAAAGTGTCCGCCATGTTATAAACCACCATGACAAGCATGATCAGTATGGTGGGCAGGCACAGATTCAGCAGCAGCTTTCCGAAGGATGCCTCTTCCAGCATTTTCCGGTTCTTTTCCATAACAAAATTCCTCCTTTAAAACATCACTTGTAGATTTAATATGATTTCAGTATAATGAATGTAGGAGCAAAGAACAACCATCAATATATCTACGGATGTAGAAATAATAAAAAAGGGGTGTTTGTGTGAATACCAAAGGAAACCAGCGGTTTGTACAGACAAGGCAAAAAATAAAAGGAGTGTTTCTGGAGCTTCTCAGGGAAAAGAAAATAGGTGAGATTACGGTCAGTGAAATCTGCCGCCGCGCAGATATCCACAGGACTACCTTTTACGGGCATTTTGATGATGTTTATGATCTGATGCAGAATATGGTGGTGGAGATGTATGTCCAGCTCATGGATTTTTTTATTGTGGATGATAAGGTCTGGCTGCCGGAGGGATTCCTTCAGCTTTTTCAATTTATCAGGGAGCACAGGGAATTTTTCCGCAGCTATCTGGAAAGCTACAGCCAGCAGCGGCTTTCCTTTCAGGTGATTCCCACGAAGATGGAGGAGCAGCTTGTACACTTATTAAAAGAGATGGATTTCAGTTCGAAGGAAGAACTGAATTATCATCAGACTTTTTTCTGTGAGGGGCTGAAGGCGGTGCTGAAGCTGTGGATTTCCAGGGACTGTGCAGAAGAGCCTGAGGAAATGTGCCGGATAATTGAAAAGGAGTATTCGCCTAACCGAGGGTTCTTTGCGTAGGGAGGATAATGTTTCATGCCCTATATGTATGATCGAGGGTGAGGGGGATTCAGTATCATGTCTGGTGTGATTTTACTGGGGGGCCTTAATGGGGGCTTAAAAGAAAAATGCTTGGCTTTATAGGAGTCTGGGATTATAATTTCTCTAGGGGCGGATGAGGGAGAGTCGAGCGTGGCTGTTAGGGGTGTTTAATGAGGATGGGTAAAATGGAAGAGGTTTTGGTTGCGAATATACAGAAATATGCGATTCATGATGGGAAGGGAATCCGGACTACTGTGTTTTTTAAGGGGTGTCCGCTGGCTTGCAGGTGGTGTCATAATCCGGAGACGCAGGGTTATGGGAGGGAACTTATTTTTTATGAAGAGCGTTGTACAGGCTGCGGGGAGTGTGTGGAGGAGTGCGGGAATGGGGCTGTCACAGCGGCGGATGGGAAGGTTTATACTGACAGGGAACTCTGCAGAGGGTGTGGAGAGTGCGTGGATGGGTGTATGCGGAATGCGCGGCAGCTGTGCGGGAGAGGCTATTCTGTCGGGGAGTTGGCGGAGGAGCTTCTGAAGGATAGGGCGTTTTATGAAACTTCGGGGGGAGGGGTTACGCTGTCCGGGGGAGAGCCGCTTGTTCAGGATATGGATTATCTGGAAAGGCTGATGGGAACGCTTTGTGGGCGGGGGATTTCTGTAAATGTGGATACCTGCGGTGCGGTTGCTTTTGAGAGGCTGGAGCGGGTGATGCCTTATACGGATCGGTTTCTGTTTGATTTGAAGCTTATGGATGAAGATAAGCACAGGGAGTATACGGGAAGGGATAACGGGCTGATATTGGAAAATCTGAAGCTTCTGTCCGGAAAGGGGGCGCGGATATGGATCCGGATTCCGGTTATCGGAGGGGTGAATGATGAGGCGGAAGAGCTGGAGCGGATGGCGGGGTTCCTCTCGGAAAATGTACATGCGGAGCAGATAAACCTTATTCCTTATCATAATACGGGAAGCGGAAAATATGTGCATCTGGGGCGGGAGTATAAAGGCGGGATGTTTTATGCACCGCCGAAAGAGCGTATGCAGGAGCTGCAGCGGCTGATGGAGAGTAAGAATATTGCGCCCGTTTTTATCGGAGGATGAAGAAACGGGACGGCGATATCAGAAAAGGAAGGATGGCTGGAAATGGAAGAACGGGGAATGAACGCGCGGATACGGAAGCTGAGGCGGGAGAGTCTGGAGACTTTGCCTCGTATCGATATGGAACGGGCGAAGTATTTTACGGAAACGTACCGGCAGTATGAGGGGACGGTCAGCATACCGGAATTAAGGGCGCTTGCACTGAAAAATTATTTTGAAAAGAAAACCATAGAGATTGGAGAGGGAGAGCTGATTGTGGGAGAAAAGGGCTGCGGTCCCCAGGCGTCTCCCACTTTTCCGGATCTGTGCTGTCATACGGCGGAAGATTTAAGGGTGATGAATGAACGGGAATTGATCAGTTTCCGGGTGACGGATGAGGATATTGCGTTCCAGCAGCAGGATATGCTTCCTTATTGGGAAAAACGTTCGATCCGCCATAAGATTCTTTCACATATGACGCCTGAGTGGAAGGCGGCCTACCGGGCGGGGATATTTACGGAGTTCATGGAGCAGAGAGGCCCGGGCCATACGGTGGGGTCGGAAAATATATACCGGAAAGGGTTCCTGGAATATAAAGAGGATATCGGCAGGGAGCTGGAACGGCTGGATTATCTGAATGATCCGGAAGCGCTGGATAAGGAAGCTGAGTTAAAGGGTATGTCCATTGCCTGTGATGCCATTATACTTCTGGCCTCCCGTTATGCGCAGCTGGCGGAGAAACTGGCGGAAGAATGCGGGGATGAGGGGCGGAAGGCGGAGCTGCTTCAGATTGCCGAAAACTGCCGAATGGTGCCGGCCCACCGTCCTGCAACCTATTGGCAGGCGATTCAGATGTATTGGTTTGTCCATCTGGGAGTGACTACCGAACTGAATCCATGGGATGCTTACAGTCCGGGAAGGCTGGATCAGCATCTGATCCGTTTTTACCGGAAAGACGTGGAAGAAGGGCGGCTGGATGCTGATAAGGCGAAGGAGCTTCTGGAATGTCTGTGGATCAAGTTTAATAACCAGCCCGCACCGCCCAAGGTGGGAATCACCTTAAAGGAAAGCAGTACCTATACGGATTTCGCCAATATCAATACGGGCGGCATTACGCCGGATGGAAAGGACGGCGTGAACGAGGTCAGTTATCTGATTTTGGAATGTATGGATGAAATGAAGCTGCTTCAGCCCAGCTCCAATGTGCAGATCAGCAGGAAAACGCCTCAGGATTTTCTGAAGAAGGCCTGTGAAATATCCAGAAAGGGCTGGGGGCAGCCTGCTTTTTATAATACGGAGGCTATCGTCCAGGAGCTGCTGAATGCGGGAAAGAGCATAGAAGATGCCAGAAAGGGAGGAACCAGCGGCTGTGTGGAGACGGGAGCCTTCGGCAACGAGGCCTATATCCTTACTGGCTATTTCAATATTCCCAAAATACTGGAGCTGGCGCTGTTCAACGGCTATGACAATATGTCCGGCGCCCAGCTGGGGCCTCAGACCGGATACGGCTATGAATTCACAAGCTATGAGGAGCTGTGGGAGGCCTTCTGCACCCAGATGCGCTATTTCCTGGATATGAAGATAAGAGGAAATCTGGTCATTGAAAAGATTTATGCACGGGAAATGCCGGTGCCTTTTCTTTCCGTGCTGACCAACGACTGTATCAGCCGGGGAAAGGATTATAATGCGGGCGGGGCGAGATACAATACCAGCTATATCCAGGGAGTGGGGATCGGAACGATCACGGACTGTCTGGCCGCCATTAAGTATAATGTATTCGATCATTCCCGGTTCACCATGAAGGAACTGATGGATGCGCTGATAAATGATTTTGAAGGCTATGGGAAAATACATAACCTGGTTTCCAACCGTACGCCCAAATACGGAAACGATGATGGATATGCGGATTCCATTATGGAGGAAGTGTTTTCCTTCTATTATAAGAGCGTGACCGGGAGACGGAACAACCGGGGAGGGACCTATCGGATCAATATGCTTCCCACCACCTGTCATGTGTATTTCGGAGACGTGTGTATGGCAGGCGCCAACGGACGCCATGCACATAAGCCGCTGTCCGAAGGGATTTCTCCGGAAAAAGGAGCGGATACCAATGGGCCTACGGCGGTGATCAAGTCCTGCTCCAAAATGGATCATCTTAGCACCGGCGGCACGCTTCTCAACCAGAAATTCACGCCTTCCGTGGTGGAAGGGGAAGAGGGGCTGAATCAGATGGCTAATCTGATCCGAACCTATTTTAATCTGGACGGACACCATATCCAGTTTAATGTGATCGACAAGCAGACCTTGATTAAAGCCCAGCAGAATCCGGAGGAATACAAGGATCTGATTGTGAGGGTGGCCGGTTACAGCGATCATTTCCGTAATCTGAGCAAAGCCCTTCAGGATGAAATCATCGAACGGACGGAGCAGAGCTTTTCCTGACGGCGGAGGGGTTCCTTTGGGCGCATATAAAAAAGTGAGTGCCGTCTGTGGCAGCGTGTAACATCCCGCGGGTTCGTTCCTGTGCCGCCGCTGCGGCTCTTCCCGGCAGACGTCCCCGGGCAGCCGGTGTTCCTTACAGGGGACGTTCTCACTCGGCTAAAAACGCAGCAGTACTAACGCTGCAAAAGACGCAGCGTAAGGACTGGCGTTTTTAGACGCCCCTTACAGGAATCACTGACTGTCCGGGGCTGCTGCCGGGAAGGGACGCGGCGAAGCTGCCTTACCCCCGGGAGAGGAACCTTTGTCCCTGGCGGCACCCACTTTTTTTATCCGTACACAAGCAATAGTTCTCCTTGTAATTCTGTGTGGACTTTAGTAAAATAGGAAGGTGACAGTAATTGTAAACCAATATTTGAAACAGGATAACATATGGAAAACGAAAACAAACAGGATATTATAAAAACAAAGGATCTTACCTTTGATTATATCAGGCATGACGAAGAAGGAAATGAGGAAGGCGCTATCCGGGCTGTGGACGGTGTGAACCTGGAGGTGAAGCCGGGGGATTTTATTGCCATACTCGGGCATAATGGCTCAGGAAAGTCCACACTTGCCAAGCATATCAATGCGCTTCTGGTTCCAACCTCAGGCACCATTTGGGTGGATGGAAAAATCACTTCGGAGGAAAGCAATATATGGGATATCCGCCAGACGGCGGGAATGGTGTTCCAGAATCCCGATAATCAGATCATCGGACAGGTGGTGGAAGAGGATGTTGGCTTCGGGCCGGAAAACATGGGAGTTCCCACAAAGGAAATATGGGAACGGGTGGAAGAAAGCCTGAAAGCGGTGGGAATGTATGAGTACCGCAAATATTCCCCTAACAAGCTTTCCGGCGGACAGAAACAGCGGGTATCCATAGCCGGTGTGCTGGCGATGCATCCGAAATGTATTGTGCTGGACGAGCCTACGGCCATGCTGGATCCCAGCGGGCGGAAGGAGGTCATCCGGGCGGCCAGGGCATTGAACGAGGTGGAAAATGTTACGGTCATCCTGATAACCCATTATATGGAAGAAGTTATTTACGCGGATCAGGTAGTCGTTATGGATGAAGGCAGAATAGTGATGAAAGGTACGCCGAAAGAGGTATTTTCCTGTGTGGACGAGCTGAAGGCGCTTCGGCTGGATGTGCCGCAGGTGACCCTTTTAAGCTATGAACTGAAAAAAGCGGGCCTTCCTCTGCCCGATGGGATTCTTACCACAGAGGAACTGAAAAAAGAACTGCTTGCATTAAAAACAGGGAGCATGGGAAATGGCAATTAAACTGGAGCATGTGAATTATATATACGGCGCGGATACGGAATTGTCGGTGGCGGCCTTGAAGGATGTGAACCTTTCCATAGAGGACGGGCAGTTCATCGGGCTTATCGGCCATACCGGTTCGGGAAAGTCCACTCTGGTACAGCATTTAAACGGACTTTTGAAGGCGACAAGCGGGGCAATCTATTATAATGGAAAGAATATCTATGACAAGGATTATAATATGAAGGAGCTGCGCAGTAAGGTAGGCCTTGTATTTCAATATCCGGAGCATCAGCTGTTTGAAATCGATGTTTTTTCCGATGTCTGCTTTGGGCCGAAGAATCTGGGGCTGTCTAAGGAAGAAATACAGGCCCGGGCGATGGAGGCTCTGGAGCTGGTGGGGATTGGAGAAGAGTATTATAAGCAGTCCCCGTTTGATCTGTCCGGCGGACAGAAAAGAAGAGTGGCGATTGCCGGAGTGCTGGCCATGAAGCCGGACATGCTGGTGCTGGATGAGCCTACGGCCGGCCTGGATCCAAAAGGCCGGGATGAAATATTGGGAGAAATTTCCCTCCTGCGTGAAAAAACCGGAATGACTATCGTGCTGGTATCTCACAGCATGGAAGATGTGGCAAATTATGTGAACCGGATTATTGTGATGAATAAGGGGAGCGTCATGTTCGACGACGAACCTAAAAAGGTATTTGCGCATGGGAAGGAGCTGGAGGCAGTAGGACTCGCGGCCCCTCAGGTGACCTATATTATGCAGACGCTGAAGGAAGCGGGATTGGCAGTGGAAACAGACGCCACTACTTTGACGGAAGCCAGGGACTCCATCCTGGCAGCCTGCGGGCATGGGAAGGAAAAATAGGCTATGTTAAGAGACATTACATTAGGGCAGTATTATCAGACGGAATCGGTGGTCCATCGGCTGGATCCGAGAGTGAAGCTGATTGCGACCGTTATTTTTATTATTTCTCTTTTTGTGGTAAATAATTTCTGGGGATATCTGCTGGCGGCGCTGTTCCTGGCCGGGATGATCAAGCTGTCCCATGTCCCCTTTAAATTTATGATAAAAGGAATGAAAGCTATTCTATTCCTTTTAATTCTTACCGTGGTATTTAATCTGTTTCTCACTCCCGGAGAACCGCTGATATCTCTGTGGAAGCTGACCATCACTAAGGAAGGGCTGCGCACGGCGGTATTCATGGCTGTACGCCTGAGTTTCCTGATTATCGGTTCCTCCGTGATGACGCTGACAACCACCCCCAATAACCTGACAGACGGGATGGAAAGCCTGCTGAAACCTCTTAAAAGAATCCATGTGCCGGTGCATGAAATATCTATGATGATGTCCATTGCCCTGCGTTTTATCCCGATCCTTCTGGAAGAAACGGATAAAATTATGAAGGCCCAGATAGCCAGAGGAGCGGATTTTGAAAGCGGGAACCTGATCAAGAAGGCGAAAAGCATGGTTCCGCTGTTGGTTCCTCTTTTTATTTCTGCCTTCCGCCGGGCCAACGATCTGGCGATGGCCATGGAAGCGCGCTGTTACCGGGGAGGCGAGGGCAGGACAAAGATGAAACCGCTGATTTATAAAAAAAGGGACTATACCGCTTTTGCGGTGCTGGGGCTTTACCTGGCGGCGGCTGTACTCACTGTGCTGATACCATAAATCGGGAAGGGATGAGTTATGAAAAGAGTTATGCTGACAGTGGCTTATGACGGCACAAACTATCATGGCTGGCAGCTGCAGTCAAACGGGATCAGTATAGAGGAGGTCCTCAACAGGTGCCTGACGGAGCTTCTGAAAGAGCCGGTGCAGGTGATCGGCGCGAGCCGGACGGATTCCGGCGTGCATGCCTTCGGGAATATTGCCGTTTTTGATACACAGGCCCGTATTCCGGGAGATAAATTTTCCTATGCCCTGAACCAGCGTCTGCCGGAGGATATCCGGATCCGGGGTTCCAAAGAAGTGCCTCTCACCTTCCATCCAAGAAAGACGGACAGTATAAAGACGTATGAATACCGGATCTTAAATGAAGAATTTCCCAATCCGGTGAAACGGCTGTACAGTCATTTCACCTATCTTCCTCTGGATGAAAAGAAGATGAATGAAGGGGCAAAGTTCCTTATCGGTGAACATGACTTCAAAAGCTTCTGCAGTGTAAATGCCCAGGTGGAATCCACCGTGCGCACCATTTACAGCTGTGAGGTGCAAAGAGAAGGGACAGAGCTGGTCATCCGGATCAGCGGAGGAGGCTTTCTTTATAATATGGTACGTATTATCGCGGGGACTCTGATGGAGGTGGGAAACGGAAAATATCCGCCCGAGGCAGTGGCCGATATCCTGAAGGCGAAGGAACGCACAGCGGCAGGGCCTACCGCTCCGGCCAGAGGACTTACCTTGATTTCTTATGAATTCCCTGAACTGAAGGATTCACCTGAACGGCAGGAAATATTGTGAATGAAAACGAATGTATCTGCACTTCTGACTATGAAAAGGAGCGGCCTATGAGGATAATGGTGGTAAACGACGATGGAATTGAGTCCGATGGGATCCGCAGGCTTGCCGGAATGGCGGCAGAGCTGGGTGAGGTATGGGTGGTGGCTCCCAGACATCAGTGCAGCGCCATGTCCCATTGTATAACCGTTCGGGGAAGCCTGCATGTGAAAGAAGAAAGCTTCCCTGTCCCCGGAGTGAAGGCATACAGTGTGGACGGAACCCCCGCCGATTGTGTGAAGGTGGGGATAAAGTATCTTCTGCCACAAAAGCCGGATATTGTATTTTCCGGGATAAACTGCGGCTATAACGTGGGAGCGGATATATTGTATTCCGGTACGGTGGGAGCCGCGATGGAAGCTTTGCTTAATGGGATTCCGGCAATTGCCTTTTCCGAGGAAAGAGGAGGAAGCGGCGCGGCTGCGGATACCCATCTGCTGCCGGTGGTCAGAAAGCTTTTGGCAAAGGAAATCGCAAAAGATGAAATATGGAATGTAAACTTCCCCGGCTGCCCTCCGGAAGAACTGCAGGGAATCCGTGAAAACCGTATTCCGGACAGGATTCCTTTTTTCATGGATGATTACCGGGTGGAAGAGCGGGAAGAAAAGAGCTTCTGCCTTTTTGTTTCCGGCAAAGCGGCACAGACGGCAGGAAAGGGAACGGATATGGAAGCGGTTCTGGAACGGTACATTTCCATTGGAAAAATCCGAAATGAGGTCCTCGGAAGCCGTTCGGTTGGATAAATGATCTAAAAGGCCCTGTTTTATGGTGAAAAAGGCCAGTTTTATGCGAATTTTCTTAAGAAAAGATATTGACACGCGCGGATCCGTATAATATAATAACTCAATGTGACGATGTTGAAAAATGTCTTACCAAAGCCCCGGAAAGACATTTTGATATAAATAATATGTGGAAAACCCCAATTCCCAGGGTGAGTACATGAGCCAGTCATGCGGATCAGAAGATCCAAAATCCGTACAAATCGATGGAGGTATACTATGAAGACATTTATGGCCAATCCGGCTAAGATTGATAGAAAATGGTATGTTGTTGATGCAGAAGGCCAGACACTGGGCCGCCTGGCATCCGAAATTGCCAAGGTTTTAAGAGGAAAGAACAAACCGGAGTTCACTCCCCATATTGATACAGGCGATTACGTAATCGTAATCAATGCAGAGAAGATTCAGGTAACCGGTAAGAAGATGGATCAGAAGATTTACTACCATCATTCCGATTACGTTGGAGGCATGAAAGAAGTTACCCTGAAAGAAAAAATGGCTAAGAAACCGGAACAGGTTATCGAGCTGGCTGTTAAGGGTATGCTCCCGAAGGGACCTTTAGGAAGACAGATGTACACCAAGCTTCACGTTTATGCAGGACCGGATCACAAGCATGAAGCTCAGAAACCTGAAGTACTGACATTTTAATCCAAAGGAATCTATTAAGGAGGAAATAGAAAATGGCTAACGCAGCAAAATATTACGGAACTGGCAGAAGAAAAAAATCTATCGCAAGAGTATATCTTGTACCTGGAAAAGGTGATATTACTATTAATAAAAGACCCATCGATGAGTATTTCGGACTGGAGACTCTGAAAGTTATCGTTCGTCAGCCTATGGCAGCAACCGACACAGACGGCAAGTTTGATGTTCTGGTTAATGTAAAGGGCGGCGGATATACCGGACAGGCAGGCGCTATCAGACATGGTATCGCAAGAGCTCTTCTGGAAGCAGATTCTGAGTTCAGACCTACCCTTAAGAAAGCTGGATATCTGACACGTGACCCTCGTATGAAAGAAAGAAAGAAGTACGGTCTCAAGGCAGCTCGTAGAGCACCTCAGTTCAGCAAGAGATAATCTGCTGTTCAAACCGTATCAAAAT